>Ga0310695_10000618_pt1 | contig 90534 bp, 73 predicted proteins | sample RumenRJG_04DNA_FD_203882 | JGI IMG/M metagenome (GOLD analysis project Ga0310695, IMG submission 203882) | Bovine rumen microbial communities from Lethbridge, Alberta, Canada - RJG_04 (v2) (version 2) | ecosystem: Host-associated > Mammals > Digestive system > Stomach > Rumen | place: Canada...
CGCCTTCGTTTTCATACCTTTGAACCTCTTTTTGGCTTTCAGGTCTGACTTTTCGAACTCTGCACGCCTTCGTTTTCATACCTTTGAACCTCTTTTTGGCTTTCAGGTCTGACTTTTCGAACTCTGCGCGCCTTCGTTTTCATACCTTTGAACCTCTTTTTGGCTTTCAGGTCTGACTTTTCGAACTCTGCACGCCTTCGTTTTCATACCTTTGAACCTCTTTTTGGCTTTCAGGTCTGACTTTTCGAACTCTGCACGCCTTCGTTTTCATACCAAAAAGCCTTCTTTCAGCCTTCGGGTCTGACTTTTCAAGGTTAAGAGAAAAGAGGTCAGCGTTCAAGCTCGGCGAGCTTGGCTTTTGTTGCGTCGATGCGGTCCTGGAGGCGCTGCTTCATGGCGGGGTTCCAGGTTGCGGCCATGGCGGCCTCTGCATCGGCGATCTGCTTGCGGTACTCGGCAGCCTTGGCATTCAGTTCTTCGAGCAGCGCCGGGTCGATAGCCGGGGCGGCTGCCTGAGCGGCAGCTTCTTCGGCGATGCGGGCTTCTGCTTCGGCGGCGAGTCTGGCTTCTTCGGCGACACGAGCTTCGGCTTCTAAGCGGGCTGCTTCTGCAGCTTCTGCCTCAGCCTGTGCTTTGGCTTCAGCTTCCGCGGCAAGGCGAGCTTCTTCGGAGATGCGGGCTTCTGCTTCGGCGGCGAGTCTGGCTTCTTCGGCGACACGAGCTTCGGCTTCTAAGCGGGCCGCTTCTTCTGCCTCTGCTTTCGCGGCGGCTTCCTGCTCGGCAGATACGCGGGCCGCTTCTTCTGCCTCTGCCTTAGCCTGTGCTTCAGCAGCAAGGCGAGCTTCTTCAGCGGCTTTTGCTTTCTCGGCGGCCTGAGCTTCCGCTTCTACGCGGGCAGCTTCGGCCTCTGCTTTGGACTGAGCCTCAGCAGCAAGGCGAGATTCTTCGGCAGCTTGTGCTTCGGTTTCTGCCTGAGCTTTAGCTTCTGCCTCAGCAGCAAGTTTGGCTTCTTCAGCAGCTTTGGCTTCAGCTTCGAGTCTTGCCTGTTCTTCTGCCTCTGCCTGAGCGCGGGCTTCGGCTTCGGCCTTGGCTTTTGCCTCAGCGTCAGCGGCGGCCTGGGCGCGGGCGGCGTCTTCTGCTTCGCGGCGGGCCTGGACTTCGGCGCGCTGGCGGGCCTGCTCTTCGGCGCGGGCCTTTTCGGCTTCACGCTCGCGGGCGGCCGCGGCCTTGCGGGCTTCTTCGGCCTTCTTCTGCTCGGCCTTGCGGGCGGTGGCAGCTTCGGCGGCTTTCTGCTTGTCGGTCATCTCGCCGGCAGCGGCGCCGGTGATGGCAGCGGCGGCAGCGGCCTTCGCGGCGCTGACGTCCGTGCCGAGGATCATATCGATGTCCGCGCCGGCGTCCGTCAGCAGAGCTTCGGAACGGGCCAGGGCACGGCGTTCATTCTTGGAAAGGTCGCGGGTCTCGGCGAACTTATGCAGCGAGCGGACCTGCTTCGCGGCCTCCTGGAGCAGGACGACTTCTTCCGGCTCCTTGTCGGACAGGTCGATGCCCTCGAGGAGCGCGGAGTTCGCGGCCTCTTCTTCGGCAGCGGCGATGCGTGCCGCTTCTTCCATCGCCTTGCGTTCGGCAATGGCTTCTTCGGACAGGTACTCAGGGTTCTCGGAGAGCGACATGTTCTCGGAGAGGGCCTCGTTGATGAGGTTCTCCTGCTCTTCCGCCAGCGGCTCGAACAGAGATGCCGCGAAGGACTCCGCCTTGAAGGGCTGGAGGTCGTCGATACCTTCGCCGAGACCGATGAACTTGACCGGCAGTTTGAGGTCGTTCTTGATGGACAGGACCACGCCGCCGCGGGCCGTGCCGTCGAGTTTCGTCAGCACGATACCGGAGACCTCGCAGACGTTCATGAATTCCTTCGCCTGGGAGATAGCGTTCTGGCCGGTGGTCGCGTCCAGGACCAGGAAGATTTCCCGGTCGGAGTAAGGCAGTTCGCGGTCGATGACCTTGTAGATCTTGCCGAGCTCTGCCATGAGGTTTTTCTTGTTGTGGATACGGCCCGCGGTGTCGCAGATGATGATGTCCGCGCCGCGATTCACGCCCGCATGGATGGTGTCGAACACGACAGCGGCCGGGTCGGCACCCTCATCGTGTTTGACCATGTCGACGCCTGCGCGGTCCGCCCAGATCTGCAGCTGGTCGATCGCCGCAGCACGGAACGTGTCCGCCGCACCGAGGATGACCTTGCGTCCGGTGGACTCGAAGTAGTGGGCCATTTTACCGATGGTCGTGGTCTTGCCGACACCGTTGACGCCGATGACCAGGATGACGGCCGGGGTGGTCAGGAAGTCGATGGTCTCGTCCTTGCCGAGCATGTCGGCGACGACCTGCTTGATGACCTCACGAACTTCGGCCGGGTTGGAAATGCCGGCGGACTTCACCCGCTCCTTCGTCTCTTCGACAATCTGCTCCGACGTCATGACACCGACGTCAGACATGACGAGCACTTCGACGAGTTCCTCGTAAAGGTCCTCATCGATGGACTCGAAGGAGCCGAGGACGTTGTCCAGGTTCCCGGAAAAGTTGTCACGGGTCTTCTGCAGACCGCGGTTCATTTTTCTTCTAAACAGTGCCATAGGGGCCTCCTTGTGGCGATTTATTGTTAGTTAAGACCAAGTTCCTTCGCCATATCGGCGGTGCGCAGGCTGAGGAGCTTCGAGACGCCCTCTTCCTGCATGGTGACGCCGTACATGATGTCGGCTTCTTCCATGGTGCCGCGGCGGTGGGTGATCAGGATGAACTGGGTGTTGTCCGTCATGTTCCGCACGTACTGGGCGAAGCGGGCGACGTTGACGTCGTCGAGGGCCGCTTCGACCTCGTCGAAGATGCAGAACGGCGCCGGTGTGACCTTCAGGATGGCGAACAGCAGGGCGATGGCGGACAGGCCCTTCTCACCGCCGGACAGAAGGTCGATGTTCTGGACGTTCTTGCCCGGGGGCTGGACCTCGATGCTGATGGGCGATTCGAGGATGTCCGACTCGTCTTCGAGGACCAGGGCCGCTTTACCGCCGCCGAAGAGTTCGGTGAAGGTGGAGCCGAAGGCCTTGTTGATGCGGGCGAACTGTTCGGAGAACTGCTTCGCCATGTTGCCGGTGAGTTCCGCGATGAGGTCGAGAAGCTCTTTGCGGGAGCGTTCCACATCGCCGACCTGTTCGGAGAGGAACTCGTACCGCTCGGACACTTCCTTGTATTCTTCGATGGCGCCGACGTTGACGGAACCGAGGGCCTTGATGCTCTGCCGCACTTCGGTGAGGGCGCCCCGGGTGCCGGTCGGGTCCTCGGTGGGTTTCGCCACTTCGGCCGCTTCCCGGCGGGTCAGTTCGTACTCGTCGTACAGCTTGTTGACGGTGTCGTCGTAGTCGCGAAGCATGTTGGCCTTGCGTTCTTCGAGACGGGCGAGTTCGCCGGAGACCTGCTCCCGCTCGGTCGCCTTGTTCCGCTCGAGGTGGCGAAGTTTTTCGCCTTCGGCCTGGGCTTCTTCCCGCTTCGCGGTGAGTTCGTCGATCTGTTCGCGCGATGTATCGCCTTTGGCTCGGAGGCCGGTGACCTGCTCGTTCAGTTCGGCGATCTGCTCCTGCAGCTTCTCATTCTCTGCGACGATGCCGGCGATCTCCTCTTCGAGGGACCGGGTCCGCTCATCGGAGGCCGCCGTGGTCTCTTCGTAGTGGCGGATGGTCTCGCGGTGGGCTTCGACGTCCTTCGTGAGTGACAGGATGGTGTAGTTCAGTTCGACGGTGGCGGCGGAGGCTTCCTCGAAGGACTTGCGGATCTCCTCCATGCGGCCGGTGGCGTCGTCGGCCTTCTGCTCGACGGCCTTGACCTGGGCGTCGAGGTCCTTCGCCTCGGCTTCGGCTTCGGCCGCTTCCTTCTGCAGTTCGGCGATACGCTCGTTCGCGGTCGCCTGCTCTTCTTCGATCTCCTGAAGCGCGGTCCCGACGGTGGCAAGCTGGCTCTCGGCGAGTTCCAGCGCGCTCTCGGCACGGACCTGCTCTTCGTTCGCGTTGATGAGGTCGGCCTGAACGGCTTCCAGTTCGGCGCCGGCGTTCGCGGCTTCCGCTTTCGCCTTGTCGAACTCGGCTTCGGCGGCGGCCATCTTCTCGGCCAGTTTCTCCGCCTCTTTGCGCAGCGCTTCGATCTCACCGGAACGGGCCATGAGTCCCGCGTTCTTCACCCGGGAACCACCGGTCATGGAACCGCCGGCGTTGATGACCTGACCGTCCAGCGTGACGATCTTGAACCGGTTTTTATATTTGCGCCCGATGGCCACGGCCGCATCCATGTCGTCGACGACGACGGTGCGGGCGAGCTGGGCGGCGATGATGTCTTCGTACTTTTTGTCTGCCGACACGAGGTTCGACGCGATGTCGATGTACCCGAAGCAGTCGTCGAGACCGTTTTCCTGGAGGGTCCGGCCGCGGATTGCCGAAATGGGCAGGAACGTGGCACGGCCGCCGCGGGAATTCTTCAGGTACTGGATGGCCTGCTTTGCGTTGTTCTCGTTGTCGACGACCAGGAACTGAACGGCAGCGCCGAGGGCGGTCTCGATGGCGACGGAATACTTGTCCGGGACCGTGATCAGCTGGGACAGCGGACCGTGGATGCCCTTCAGGGTCCCGCGGCGGGCTTCCCGCATGACGGCCTTGACCGCGCCGGCATAGCCTTCCATGTTTTTCTCGAGGTCTTCGAGCATTCGGACTCTGCCGGACTTCTGCTCGGACTCCCGGCGCAGGGCCTCGAAGGCCTCCTGCTTCTGGGCGAGCTTCTCGTCCCGCTTCTGCTGCCGGAGTTCGTAGCCGGAAATCGAGTTCTGCAGAGACGTGACCGCCTCGTTGCAGGTCTCGAGGTGTTTCTTCGCTTTCTCCACTTCGGTGGAGAGGTTCAGGTGCAGGGTGCGTCGCTCGCCGGCGGACTCTTCCGCTCTCGCGGTCCGGTCTCTGACCTCCTCAATGGCGGTCTCGGCGGCGGACTTGCGGATGAGCGCGTCCGACAGTTTCGCGGCGAGGTCCGAAAGTTCCTCGGCGTGGCTGTCCTTCGCGTCTTCCTGCTGACTGATGGCGGCGCGGAACTCCTCGCTCCGGTCGGCGATGGCTTTCATCTCCGCCTCTTTTTCGGCGATCTGCGCCTGCAGCGCTTCGATCTCTTTCTCAGCTTCCTCGATGAGGCCTTTCGTCTCGGCCTGGCTCTCCGCCGACTCCTGCTGAGCCTGGCGGAACCGCTCGATGGACTGTTCGTTGAGTTCGATGGTGTTCTGGGCAACGGCGATGTTCGCGTTCAGTTCGGCGATCTGCTCCTCGTTGCCGGAAGCGGCGAGGCGGATCTCCTCGATCTGCAGCGTGATGGTCCGGGCCGCTTCTGCCGCGGCCTCAGAGTCCGCTTCGATCTTCGCGAGGGCCTCTTCTGCCTCTTTATACTGCATGCCGGAGACTTCGATCTTGTGCTCCTGCTCCAGCAGTTTCTGTTTCAGGTTGTCGATATTGTAGAGCCAGAGGGAGATCTCCAGCTGTTTCTTCTGTTCCGCGAGGACCAGGAACTTCTGGGCCTTCTCGGACTGGGTCTTCAGGGGACCGACGCGGGACTCGAGTTCCGCAAGGATGTCTCTGAGACGGACGAGGTTCTCCTCGGCCCGGTCGAGGCGTCGGATGGCGTCCTGACGGCGGTACCGGAAGTGGGAGATGCCCGCGGCCTCTTCCAGCATATCGCGACGGCCGGTGGACTTGGACGAGACCATGTCTGCGACCTTGCCCTGGGAGACCATCGAGTAGCCGTCCCGGCCGAGGCCCGTGTCCATGAAGAGCTCGTTGATGTCCTTCAGTCGGACCTGTTCGCCGTTGATGCGGTACTCGGACTCACCCGAACGGAAGTACCGGCGGGTAACGGAGACCTCTTTCTTGTCGTAGGGCAGGCTGCCGTCCGAGTTGTCGAGCCGCAGCGTGACCTCCGCGTACCCCAGCGCCCGGCGCTTGTCCGTGCCGCCGAAGATGACGTCTTCCATTTTGGAACCGCGCAGGTTCTTCGTGGACTGTTCGCCGAGGACCCAGCGGACCGCGTCGGAAATATTCGATTTTCCGGAGCCGTTCGGGCCCACGACCGCCGTCATGCCGCGGTCAAATTCCAGCACGGTCTTGTCCGGGAAGGACTTGAACCCCTGGAGTTCCAGTGCTTTTAAAACCATAGGTTTTGGTCTCCTTCTGAATTACAGGCCCATCAGCGCGAGCGCTTCTCTGGCAGCTTCCTGCTCGGCCTGCTTTTTGGTGCGGCCGATGCCGCGGCCGATGACGTTGGAGTTTAAGTGCACTTCGACTTCGAAGCGCTTATTGTGGTCCGGACCGGACTCGCCAGCGAGGACATATTGCAGCTGCTCCTCGGGGTTCTTCTGGATGATCTCCTGGAGCTTCGTCTTGTAGTCTTTGAACGTGATGGTCTTCTCCTCGACGGCCGTCATGACGAACCGGAGGACGAACTCTCTGGCCGGGTCGATGGACCCGTCGAGGTAGATGGCGGCGATGACCGCTTCGAAGGCATCAGACACGATGGAGGCTCTTTCTCTGCCGCCGTTCTTGTCCTCGCCCTTTCCGAGGAGGAGGTAGTCTCCGAGGTCGATCTGCTTCGCGAACTCAAAGAGGCTCTCTTCGCAGACGGTGCTGGCGCGCAACTTCGTTAATCGCCCCTCGGGGATGTCGCGGAACGCGTGGAAGAATTTGTCGGCCGTAATGAAGCCGAGGACCGAATCGCCCAGGAACTCCAGCCGCTCGTTGTACTTGTGCCCCGGCCCCTGCTCGTTGGCGTAGGAGGAGTGGGTCAGTGCGGTGTCGAGGAGGTGCAGGTCCGAGAACGTGTACCCCAGCTTGCCTTCCAGCTCGTGGAGGGCCGCTTCGCGTTCCTGAGTCAGCTTTGGCGATTTACCGCTCATTCTGCCGCCTCCGTCTCCGCGGGACTGTCCTCCCGCTCCTTCTTCGGCAGGTTCTCCTCGATGGTGGCGATGGCGCCGCTCTCAGTGAAGGAGATGGCCTGACGGATGGCGTTCTTGAAGGCCACTTCCTTCGAGGAACCGTGGGCCTTGATGACAGGTTTCTGGACGCCGAGGATCGGCGCGCCGCCGACGGCGTTCGCGTCGAACTTCGTCTTGAGTTCCTTGAGGCCGCCCTTCAGGATGAGGGCCGCGAGTTTCGTCATGGTGGACTTCATCATGATGTCCTTGACGTTCGAGAAGAGCGTGAGGGCCACGCCTTCATACGTCTTCAGGAAAACGTTGCCGGTGAAGCCGTCGCAGACGACGACGTCGGCCACGCAGGCCGGGACGTCTCTGGCTTCGGCGTTGCCGATGAAGTGGATGTGCTCATTTTCTTCGAGCAGCGGGTACGCGTGCTTCTGCAGGTCCGTGCCCTTGTTCGGCTCGACGCCGATGTTGAGCAGTCCGACCTTCGGGTCCTTGACGCCCATGACCTTGTCCATGTAGACGGAGCCCATGACCGCGAAAGTGTTCAGGGCGTCCGGCGTGACTTCGGTGTTCGCGCCGCCGTCGATGAGCATGAAGTTGCCCTTGTCGCCGGGCATGATGGTGGCGATGGCGGGACGGCGCACGCCCTTGAGGCGCTTCACGATAAAGATAGCGCCGACGACCAGTGCTCCGGTGGACCCGGCGGACACCAGTGCATCGCCTCTGCCCTCCGCGAGGGCTCTGCAGGCCACACCGAGGGAGCTGTTCTTGTACTTCTTCAGCAGCGCGCGGGGGTCCTCCTCCACGGGGATGAAGCCCTCGGCATTCTCGATGTCCATGCCGGTGAGGTCGATGTCATTCTCTTTTGCGCAGGCGCGGATCTGCTCCTCGTCTCCGCAAAGCAGAATGTCACAACCGAACTCGTTCTTCGCGGCCACCGCACCCTTCAGGATCTCCAGGGGCGCATTGTCGCCGCCAAACGCATCAACGATGATTCTCATAAGTGACTCTCCTTTGGTCGACAAATTTCTTTCTTCTCCGGAAAAAATTTGTCTTCGATTTAGATTGTTTTATTGAAATACTCCAAACTGCGTTCCGCTAGTTTTTCATATCTCAGTTTCTTGTCTTTGATTCTCTCTTCCAATGGTGGGAGGACGCCGAAGTTCGCGCCCATCGGCTGGAACTCTTTGACCGTGGGGTCGGCGATGTACCGCGACAGCGCGCCCATCATCGTGAACTCCGGGAGGACCAGCGGCTCGTAGCCGGCAGGCAGGTCTTCAGCAGGCTCGCTCGACCGGGCGTCGAGATAGCGGGAGGCGTTGAGGCCGGCGAGGATGCCGCTCATCGCGGACTCCATGTAGCCTTCGACGCCGGTGATCTGGCCGGCGAAGTAGAGGCCGGGCACCGTGCGGAACCGGAAGTCCGCGTTCAGGAGTTCCGGCGAGTTCAGGAACGTGTTGCGGTGCATGACACCGTAGCGCAGGAACTCGGCGTGCTCAAGGCCCGGGATGATGGAGAAGACCCGCTTCTGTTCGCCGAACTTGAGGTTCGTCTGGAAGCCCACGAGGTTGTACATGGTGCCTTCGGCGGTCTCCTTGCGGAGCTGCAGCGCCGCCCAGGGGCGGTGGCCGGTGCGGGGGTCCGTGAGACCGACAGGTTTCATCGGGCCGAACCGGATGGTGTCGTGTCCCCGCTTCGCCATGACTTCGATGGGCATGCAGCCTTCGTAGACGCCGCCTTTGTCGAAGTCGTGGAGTTCCGCGGACTCGGCGGAGACGAGAGCTTCATAGAAGCGGTCGTACTCCTCTTTGTTCATGGGGCAGTTGATGTAATCGTCCTCCCCGCCCCGGTCGTAACGGGACTGGGCGAACGCCTTCGTCATATCGATGGAGTCGCCGGACACGATGGGCGCCACCGCGTCGAAGAAGTGGAGCGCGGTCTTGCCCTCCGTATTCTTTTTGGACTTCATCTTTTTGGGTGCGCCCGGGTCGTCCGGATGCGCGGCGGCCTTCGCGTCCAGGGTCTCTTTGCAGAGGCGCCGGATGTCGTCCGCCAGAGCATCGGAGGCGAGGGGGCCCGCCGCGATGACCACGACGTCCGCGTCGACGCCGGGTTGCGGGAGGGTCTTCACCTCTTCGCGATGCACGGTGATGTTCGGTTCCGCTTCCACCCGCTCCGTGACGAGTTTGGAAAACGCATCGCGGTCGACGGACAAGGAGCCGCCCGCCGGCACGCGGGTCTGCTTCGCGCACTCCACGCACAGCGAGCCGAACCGGCTCATCTCCTCCTTGAGGAGCCCGGCGGCCGAGGCCACCCGCTCCGCTTTAAAGGAGTTCGAACAGATGAGTTCCGCAAAGCCGTCCGTCTTGTGCGCAGGCGTGTTGTTCACGGGGCGCATCTCATAGAGGTGCACCTCCGCGCCGGCTCTCGCCAGCTGCACAGCCGCTTCGACACCGGCAAACCCGGCGCCCACGACGATGGCTTTCTTACTCATGGGAACTCCTTATTCTTCGGTCTTTTTCTTCCGCTGGATCTTGGACTCGTAGCCGCAGCCGTCCTTCAGACAGACGAGGTTGCCGCGGTGCTTGAACAGGGACGAGCCGCAGTTCGGGCACTTGTCGTTGCCCGACGGGACATCCCAGGTCGAGAAGTCGCACTTCGGATAGTTGGAGCAGCCGTAGAAGACGTAACCTCTTCTCGACTTGCGCTTGATGACGTTGCCGCCGCACTTCGGGCAGCTGGCGCCGGTCTCCTCGATGAGGGGCTTCGTGTTCTTGCACTCGGGGTAACCCGGGCAGGCAAGGAACTTGCCGTAACGGCCGGTCTTGATGACCATCATGCGGCCGCACTTCTCACAGGGGACGTCGGTCTTGTCGGACTCGAGCTGGATCTTGACGCCCTTCATGTCGGACTTCGCCTTCTCGAGGGTGCCTTCGAGGTCGTCGTAGAATTCGCGGAGGATCTTGACGTAGTCCTCGCTGCCTTCGGAGACCTTGTCGAGGTCGGACTCCATGCCGGCGGTGAACTTCGTGTTGACGATCTTCGGGAACTGCTTCTCAAGGAGCTTCGTGACCTCCTCGCCGAGTTCGGTCGGCTTCAGGCTCTTCGCCTCGCGGACGACGTACTCACGGTTCAGGATGGTCGAGATGATGGAGGCGTAGGTGGACGGACGGCCGATGCCGTTCTCCTCCAGGGTCTTGATGAGGGACGCCTCGGTGTAGCGTGCCGGCGGCTGGGTGAAGTGCTGGTTGCCGAGCAGCTCGCGGAGTTTCAGGATGTCGCCCACGGACAGGTCCGGGAGCATGGAGCCGGCCTTCTCGTCGTCGACGTTGTAGACGGTGGTGAAGCCGTCGAACTTGACGCTGTAGCCGGAGGCGGAGAACATGCAGTACTCGTTCGCGTTGCCGTTCGGGTCGGCCGCTTTGATCTCCACTTTCATCGTGTTCTGGACGGAGGCCGCCATCATGGAGGCGATGAACCGCTGCCAGATGAGACGGTACAGTTTATACTGGTCGGAGCTGAGGGAGCCGCGGACTTCGTCCGGAGTGAGCGCGATGTTCGTCGGGCGGATGGCCTCATGGCCGTCCTGCGCGTTGTTGCGCTGCTTGAAGTAACGGGGTTTGTCCGGGACATACTGGTCGCCGTATGCGGACTTGATGTAGTTCATCGCCGCAGCACGGGCCTCGTCGGAGACACGGAGCGAGTCCGTTCTCATGTAGGTGATGAGACCGACCTGGGTGCCCTTGATGTTGACACCTTCGTACAGCTCCTGGGCCACCTTCATGGTGCGACGGGCCTGGAAGCCGAGGCGGCGGGACGCGTCCTGCTGCAGGGTGGAGGTGATGAACGGCGGCGCCGGCTGTTTGCGGCGGGTGCCCTTCTTCACGGAGTCCACGACATAGACCGCGTTCTCGAGCCGGCCGAGGTACTTGTCGGAGGTCTCTTTGTCCTTGATCTCGACTTTGCCCTTTTCATCGGCGGTGAGGGCAGCCGGGAAGACGCGGCGGGAGCCGGGCGGGCTGAACTTCGCGTCGATGCTCCAGTACTCTTCCGGTTTGAAGTCCCGGATCTTCTTCTCCCGGTCCACGATGAGGCGCAGGGCCACGGACTGGACCCGGCCGGCGGAGAGACCGCGGCGGATCTTCTGGGAGACGAAGGGCGAGATACGGTAACCGACGAGACGGTCCAGGATGCGGCGCGCCTGCTGCGCGTCGACGAGGTCCTGGTTGATGGCCCGCGGGTGCTTCATGCCCGCTTCGATGCCACTCTTCGTGATCTCGTTGAACGTGACACGGTTCTGTTCCTTCATGTCCAGACCCATGACCGTGGCGAGGTGCCATGCGATGGCTTCCCCTTCGCGGTCGGGGTCGGTCGCGAGGTAGATGTGGTCGTACTTCTTTGCATCGTCCTGCAGTTCCTTGACCAGTTTCTCCTTGCCCTTGATGACCGCGTACTTCGGTTCAAAGTTGTTTTTGACGTCGACGTTGAGTCTCGCCGCCGGCAGGTCGCGCACGTGGCCCATGCTGGCCGTGACATCGTAGTCCGATCCGAGGACGGACTTGATGGTGCGGATCTTGGTCGGGGACTCGACAATGATGAGATTCGACATGCAGTTACTCCTGTATTACGTGATTTCCTTTAATATATTAGATTACATACTATTTTAGGCAAAAAATCCACCTATGGTCTCTTATTATTGTATGTGGGGGGCGATTTGTCAAGAGAAAAGGAAAACGGACAGAAAAAGACCGCGGGCCTCCGAAGAGGTCCGCGGCCTTTTTGAAGAGGTATGGGGAGGGATCAGGTAAGGATACCTTTTCCGTCGACAGCGGGGACGTTGTCGCACTCGATGTGCTCTGCATACCAGAGGACGACTTTGCCGGGCAGGAACTTGGTCAGGTAGTAATCGCGATGGACCTTGAGGGTCGGGAAGCAGATGGATTTGCCTTTGCGGCAGTCCTTGATCGCCTTCTTCGCAACGTGGGGACCGGTGGTGACGCCGGGGAGCTTGATGATCGGAGTCAGCTCGTCATCCCCGAAGTGCATGAGTTCTGTGTCGACCCAGCCGGGACAGCAGCAGGTGATCTTGAGCTTCTTGTCCTTCAGCTCGCGCTCGAGGCCCTTGGTGAAGAACCGGAGCGCGACTTTGGAGGCCGCGTAGGAGTTGTTGAAGGGCAGAGGCTGGAAGCTCGCGGCGGAGGAGACGTTCAGTAGATGGTCGCCCTTGTGCATGTACGGGACGCAGATATAGCACATGGCCATGTTGCCAACACAGTTCGTGCGGATGGTCGCGAGCATGCGGGGCAGCGGGACGTCCGTCTTGTACAGAGCACGGGTGCCGGCACAGTTGATGAGCCACTTGATGTTCGGCTGTTTCTCTTTCAGGGTGTTCTGGAAGGCAATCAGCTCATCGTCGTTCGTAATGTCGAGCGGGACCGGAACGACCTTGTCGCCGAACTCTTCTCTGAGAGCCTGGAGTTTTTTCTCGGTGCGGCCGATCGCCCAGATCTCGTCGATTCCTTTCTCATTTTTTAACTGTCTGATAAACTCTTTGCCGATTCCGCCGGCAGCGCCGGTGACGATAATGATATTCATAAATAACCTCCCTGTATGATTACTCTCGTTTCGTATTCACTCAATGGATGTCCACCACAGTCCGGAATGCGCTGCGGGTAGCCCCAAGGATGGTGCCGACCTGCTGTGCATCTCCGACCGCATAGACGTTCGAGCAGACTTTCTTTGCGACGTCGACAAGCTCGTTCTGGCTCCTGACGCCGGTCGCGAAGAAGACATAATCTGCCTTCGGGTGTACTTTCGCGCCATACTGCGTTTCAACGGTAACATCGCCGTCACCGACCTCGGTCAGTTTGGACGATGTCATGAAGAGGACACCGCCGTCGGCGAGTTTTGGATACAGATCGTAGTAGAGAAGTGTATAGATGCCGGGGCCGACCTTGTCCTGCATCTCGACCATGGTGATGCGGTTGTCCTGATCCATGAAATACTCTGCCGTCTCCATGCCGGTGAGGCCGGTACCGACCACAACGATGTCTTTGCCGGTCAGTTTCATCTCGTTCATCATGGCCTCGGCACCGGTCATGACAGTGGCTTTGTCAGCACCCGGGATGCTCTTCGGGACGCCGGATTTGCCGCCGGTCGCAACAACGATGGCATAGGGCGCATAGTCTTTCAGGGTCTGTTCCGTGACCTCCTGATCATAGAGGATCTTTGCTCCTGCCTGTTCAGCGCGGTGGGTCAGGTCCTGAATCGCCCAGTTCATTTTCTCTTTATGAGGCGGCTTGTTGGCGGCATTCAGCTGACCGCCGGAGCAGGCCTCTTTTTCGATGACGACAACATCGAAGTCTCTTGCCGCAAGCTCTCTCGCGGCGGTCAGGCCGGACGGTCCGGCGCCGATGACAACGATTCTTCTGCCCTTGCCGTCCTTCGGGATGTTCTTGTATTCGATCTCACGGCAGCAACGCGGGTTCAGGGCACATTCGGTCGGATAGAACACGAAGGCGTTGTCGACCAGCGTCTGGAAACAGGCAAGGCAGCCGATGCAACGCTGGATGTCTTCTGAACGGCCTTCCTTTGCCTTTTTCGCCCACTCCGGGTCAGCCAGCAACGGACGACCGAGGCCGATGAAGTCCTGGACACCGTCTTCCAGCAGTTTTTCGGCGAATTCCGGAGTCCGGATGACGCCGACCGCGATGACGGGGATGCTGACCGCGTCTTTGACCGCCTTGACGAAGTAGGCTCTCCAGCCTTCGGGCACGCTCATGGGTTCGACCGTGCGGTTCGGCGTCTCATATCCGCCGCAGGAGAGGTCGAGGACAGCGACACCGGCTTTTTCAAGCCGTTTCGCGATTTCGATGCCTTCATCCATCTGCAGACCCTTGCCGGGTTCGCCGATGCTGGCATAGAACTCATCGACGGTCAGACGGACACTGATCGGGAAGTCCGGACCGCATTCTTTCTGGACTCCTTCGATGATCTCGAGCAGGAACCGCATGCGGTTTTCAAGGCTCCCGCCGTATTTGTCCTTGCGGCGATTGGTCCACGGAGACAGGAACTGCTGGATGAGGTAGCCGTGAGAGGCGTGAAGCTCAACACCATCGGCACCGGCTTTCTTGACACGGCCGGCCGCGGCGATGAACTGTTTTTCCAGTTTTTTGATCTGTGGGACGGTCAGTGTGCGGCACCGGGACGGCATGGAGCCGGCTCGGGTCGGGTCAAGAGCAATGCCGGATGCACTGACGGTCGGGGTAAAGAAATATTTCTGATACTTCAGAAGGAACGGATTCGTCTCCAGAAGCGGATAGGCAAACTCCATCAGTTTTCTGCCGACAGGCAGCATGATGTCCCAGTAATGGGGAATCGGATCGCCCAGTTCCATCAGGCCCCAGATGGTCTGCAGGAGCGGGATGTTCTGGCGTCCGGCATGGTGGATCTGAACGAAGATCTTGCTTCCGTTCGCATGGATCTTTTCGATACCCTTTCGAAGCGATTCGATGTTCGCGTCTTTGGACATGGAGACCTGGAACGGAAGGCCGACACCGTTGGTCTCGTTCACGCGAACGATACCGGTGACGATGAGGCCGACGCCGTCTTTGGAGCGGGCATCGTAGTAGTCGATCCAGCGCTGCCCGACTTTGCCGTTCGGTTCCGCGACGTCAACGCCCATCGGGACCATGACGATCCGGTTGGGGATTTCGACATTGCCGATCTTCCCCGGCGTGAATAGTTTCTCGTATTTCATGCTCTAACACCTTTTCATTTCGTTTTTTTTGCCTGTTTCATGAGCTTTTTATAATTGGGGATCTCCTTGGAAAGGTCTACCTTCTTCGGAGTCTCGCGGCCGATGTCACCGCGATATGCACGGTACGGGCCCTCGACGAGCCAGAAGTGCGGTCTCATTTTAGCGCCCTTGAAAACACCTCTGTATGTGCCGATCAGCAGGTAGGTGTTGTCACCGACTTTGCGTAGCTCATCGACCATCTGGACGAGCCAGGTGCCGGTGAAGGGGAACGCGCTGTAGACGAGCGTGTAGACCGGTTTGCCGTCGTAGCGGGACGGGCCGATCACGGTTCTCATGGGATAGACCTGGGTCAGCTTGCCGCCGAGTTTTCGGAACAGGTTATAGCCGCGGCCCATGCCGTCTCCGGTCGGGTGGAACGCCTTGCCGAGCCATTCGCTGTTCATCAGCGGGTTGTCGCAGGTCAGTCTCCACTCGAGGTAGTCACGGATCCCGTGATAGCCGAGTTTCGTCGTGTGGTACTCGCCGTCCATTTCCTCGATGGTTGGGGCTTCAAGGGTCTTGAAATACTCGAGAAGCTCTTCCTGGGTCATGTCTGTAAGGTCCGGGATCCCTCTGTTGTATTTCGGGTCTTGGTTCAACATTACGTTTCCTCCTGTCTGAATAAAAATTTCCAAAATGTTGTTAACGAAATAACAACCTTACCCCTTTATTATGGATTTTACGGTCGCGATTTACCTCTGATAATCCGGCAAAACTGCCCATATCTGGACAGTTTTGTCAAGTTGTCCATATCGTTTTTGTTTGCGTACAAAACGATGAATGATCCTTCCAGGTGGTTTTATCGTGAACGGATTTGTTGTATACTTTGAGCAGAACTATTATGAGGTGAAGTGAGATGAAACTCGATTATCGTGCTGAACTGACGACCGGTCAGAAACGGACGACCAGGCTCATCGTATCCGCGTTCTTCCTGCTGCTCTCCAAAAAGAATTTCGACCACATTTCCGTCCAGGAGATCTGCCGAGCCAGTCTTATCCCCCGCTCTACGTTTTACAACTACTTCGATGACAAATACGATGTCATTCGATGGGCCTTCTGGATCACCATGATTGAGCTCTATCCCGACCTCTACAAAAAGATGAACCATTACGACAACATCGATTACGATGCGGATGCCATTTACGGATTCATCGGAAAGTACAAGACACTGTTTCGTAAAATCGCCGTTCAGAACCCCATGTACGGGTCTCTTCATCAGTTGTTCCGGGAGTGTTTCTGTGAATTCGGCGAGATCATCGCCGAGAACTGTACCAGCGGAAAGGAGTACGAATACCCCTATGAGGTGGTGTTCAACACCTATGTCGACGGACTCATGGCGGTCTTCAATCAGGCGTTCTGGTCCAAAAAGGATTACACCCTCGAACAGCTCCGAAACTACATGCATGAGATCTATTACAACTGACCGTTTGACCGCTCGAACGAGCGGTCTTTTTCTGTCCGTACATCGCCACAGGAAAGGGAAGAAAAATTTCGGCAAAATTTGTTAAATGATGAACGATTTATATTGACGCGATGCACGCAAAAATGGCACAATATATCTGTTAATCTATATCCTTAAATAGGAAAAGGAGTTGTATCAACATGAGCGAACAGAAGTACAGAATCGAACATGACTCTCTCGGCGAGATGAAAGTCCCGGCAGACAAATATTGGGCTGCCCAGACACAGCGTTCTCACGAGAATTTTGAGATCGGCGTCGGCATCGAGACCATGCCCCGCGAGATCACCCATGCGTTCGGCATCCTGAAGAAGGCCGCCGCGCAGGCCAACAACGAGCTGAACCCCGCCAAGATGACCGACGAGAAACTGGCCGCCATCACCAGGGCCTGTGACGAAGTCATCGCCGGCGAGCTCAATGACAACTTCCCGCTGGTCGTCTGGCAGACCGGTTCGGGTACCCAGTCCAACATGAACACCAACGAGGTCATCGCGAACAGAGCGAACGCCATCGCCGGTGTCGAGAAACTCTGCCACCCGAACGATGACATCAACATGTCCCAGTCCTCCAACGACACCTTCCCGACCGCGATGCACATCGCCGCTGTCCTGGCTGTCGAAGACAAACTCATTCCCGCTGCCGAAGACCTCATCGCCGAGTTCAAACGCCTCGAGAAAGAGAACGAGGGCATCGTCAAGTCCGGCCGTACCCATCTTCAGGACGCGGTCCCGATCAGCTTCTCCCAGGAGATCTCCGGCTGGCGCTCCTCTCTTGAGAAGGACGTCGAGCTCCTGAAGCTCACCGTCGAACCCCTCAAAGCTCTGGCCCTCGGCGGCACCGCTGTCGGCACCGGCCTCAACGCTCCGGAAGGCTTCGACGTCAAGGTCGCCGAGAAAGTCTCTGCCCTCACCGGCAAGAACTTCGTGACCGCGGAGAACAAGTTCCACGCTCTGACCTCCAAGGACGAGATCGTGGTCGCCCACGGCGCCGTCAAAGCGATGGCATGCGACATGATGAAGATTGCCAACGACGTCCGCTGGCTGGCTTCCGGCCCCCGCGTCGGCCTCGGCGAGATCGTCATCCCGGCCAACGAGCCCGGCTCCTCCATCATGCCCGGTAAAGTCAACCCGACCCAGTGCGAGCAGGTCACCATGGTTGCGGTCCAGGTCATCGGCAACGACGTTGCTGTCGGCATGGGCGCTTCCCAGGGCAACTTCGAACTGAACGTCTTCATGCCCGTTATGGCATACAACTTCCTGCAGTCCGCGAGACTGCTCGCCGAGTCCATCACCTCCTTCCGCACCAAGTGCGTCTACGGCATCACCGCCAACAAGGAGAAGATGCACGACAACCTGCACAACTCCCTCATGCTGGTCACCGCCCTCAACCCGTACATCGGTTATGAGAACGCCGCCAAGACTTCCCACCTCGCCTTCGAGGAGAACATTTCCCTCAAAGAGGCCTGTGTCCGTCTCGGCTTCCTGACCCCCGAGAAGTTCGATGAAGTCTTCCATCCGGAAGAGATGATCTAAGGGCGATTCGCCAGATTTTGTAAAGGAGGATCTGTTCCTATGCCGGAAAAAGTGGCACCGAAAATGATCACGATCAACCTGTACGGCAAACGGTACCGTGTCCCGGACAACATGACCATGCTGAAAGCACTGGAATACTGCGGCTATGCCCCCACCCGGGGCATCGGCTGCCGGCACGGTTTCTGCGGCGCCTGCGCCATGGTCTACCGCATCAAGGGCGAGCGTCAGCTGCACTACTGCCTCGGCTGCGAGACCCGCGTACAGGATATGATGTATATTTCCACCATCTCCTACTTCCCCCTGGAGAAGCAGGCGTATGACCTCAATGAGATCGAGCCCACCGCGGACATGATCCAGCACCTGTACCCGGAGATCTACTCCTGCGTCAGCTGCAACACCTGCACCGCGACCTGTACCCAGGGCCTCGACGTCATGGGTTACATCCATGACGCGCAGAAGGGCGACTTCAAAGCCTGTGCCGAGAAGTCCTTCGACTGCATCATGTGCAACTGCTGCGCCTCCCGTTGTCCCGCCGGCATCTCCCACCCCGAAGTGGCGATGCTCGCCCGTCGCATCAACGGAAAGTATATCGCCCCAGAGGCCAAGCACCTCACAGAACGTGTGGAAGAGGTCAAGACGGGCACCCTGCTCGACGATGTCCGCGCTCTGATGGCGAAGTCCGATGCCGAGATCCGCGAGCTGTACAACACCCGCGAGATCGAGAAGTAAGGAGGGCGACGAATGTATCCAGAGTATTTACAGCTTTCCCTTGAGAAAGTAGCAGAAAAGCGCGAAGCGAACACGGCGCTGCAGCCGGAACGCATGACCGCGGAAGAAAAGGACGTCCTTCTGAAGGGCTTCCACCCGGACTACCGCAAGGACCAGTACACGGAACTGCGGGCCGGAGCCAACAAGGGCGACAAAGTCAACACGGAGCTGGCCGAGACCCTCATGGGCAAGAGCCGCATCCATGTTGGCGATGTAGACCTGTCCCACATCGACTATGACGTAGACGTGCTGATCATCGGCGCCGGCGGTGCCGGTTGTGCCGCCGCCATCGAAGCGGACAACGCCGGAGCTTCCGTGCTCATGGCGACCAAGCTCCGCCTCGGCGACGCGAACACGATGATGGCGGAAGGCGGCATCCAGGGTGCAACGAAGCCCAACGACTCCCCTGCCCAGCACTTCCTTGACGCTTATGGCGGCGGCCACTACCTCGGCAAGAAGGAGCTTGTCTACAAGCTCGTCACCGAGGCTCCGGACTGCTTCCAGTGGCTCAGCGACATGGGCGTCGAGTTCGACAAAGAAGAAGACGGCACGCTGATCGCCATCCACGGCGGCGGCACCTCCCGGAAACGCATGCATGCGGCGAAGGACTACACCGGCGCCGAGATCATGCGGACCCTCCGCGACGAGACCCGCTGCAGACGGATCCCGTGCCTCAACTACGCGGCCTGCATCGAACTGCTCCGTGATGAGAGCGGCAACATCGGCGGTGCCGTGCTCATCAACACCAACACGAAGGAGCTCAAGGTCGTCCGCGCCAAGACCACCATCATCACGACCGGTGGTTCGGGCCGACTGCACATCCAGGGCTTCCCGACTTCCAACCACCACGGCGCCACAGCGGACGGTCTCGTCCTCGCGTACCGCGTCGGCGCGCCTCTTCTGTTTGCCGACACCATGCAGTACCACCCGACCGGCGCCGCGTACCCCGAGCAGATCCTCGGCGCGCTCGTCACGGAGAAAGTCCGCGGCCTCGGCGCCAAGCTGGTCAACGCGGACGGTGAAGTCTTCATGCACCCCCTCGAGACCCGTGACGTGGCGGCGGCCGCCGTCATCCGCGAGTGCTCCGAGCGCGGCAAGGGCATCGACATCCCCGGCGGCGGCCAGGCAGTCTGGCTCGACACCCCGATGATCGAGAAGATCCACGGCGAAGGCACCATCGTCTCCAAGATCCCCGGCATGTTCAAGATGTTCAACAAGTACGGCATCGACATGCGCAAGGAACCCATCCTCATCTATCCGACGCTGCACTATCAGAACGGCGGCATCGAGATCAACGAGAAGTGTGAAGTCGCAAACACGAAGAACCTGTACGCAGCCGGCGAAGTCGTCGGCGGCATCCACGGCCGCAACCGTCTCATGGGCAACTCGCTCCTCGACGTCATCGTCTTCGGGCGGGAGTCCGGCCGCCAGGCCGCTGCCCGCGCGAAGGAAGTCGACCATGTCGGCAAGCTCAACATGGACCACGTGGCTGCCTTCGAACAGGAACTTACGGATGCGTGGGTGGACACCGGCGTCGTATCGCCCAAGCTCTTCCCGAGCTACAAAGCCAACTTCCGTACGTACCTTGACACCAGCTTCTCGAGCGACAAGGAAGAGGATCAGTGATCCACAGGAGGTAAACTCATGTATGATGTATTGATCATCGGCGCCGGCGTCGTCGGCACCGCGATCGCGCGAAGACTCTCCCGATATCAATTGAAGATCGCCATTCTGGAGGCGGAAAACGATGTGGCGATGGGCTCCTCCAAAGCCAACTCCGCCATCGTCCACGGTGGTTATGCCGAAGCCAACGCAAAACTGAAAGGCCGGGTCTGCTACCAGGGCCGGCGCCAGTACGCGCAGCTCGATAAGGAACTGAACTTCGGGTTCCGTGAGACCGGCTCCCTCGTCATCACCATGGACGAGGCGGACCTGCCCCGACTGGAAGCCATCAAGGAAAACGGCGAAAAGAACGGGCTGCCGGACCTCGAGATCCTGGAGCACGACGAGATCCTCGCCATCGAGCCGAACGTCAACCCGGACGTCAAGTATGCCCTTTATTGCAAGGGCGCCGGCGTCTGCTCCCCCTATGAGATGACGGTGGCACTCGCCGAAAACGCGATCCACAACGGAGCGGAACTGTTCCTGAACTCCGCGGTCACCGGCATCGACGTGGCTGACGACGGCACGTTCGTCGTCCACACCGACGGCGCGGACTTCACGTCCCGGTTCGTCGTGAACGCGGCGGGCCTCTACTCCGACAAAGTCGACCAGATGGTCAACGAACCGACGTTCACGATCACCCCGCGTTCCGGCGAGTACATCCTGCTCGGCCGGGGAACGGGCCACGTTCTGAACACCGTCGTGTTCGCCATGCCCACGAAGATGGGTAAGGGCATCCTGGTCACATCCACCTTCCACGACAACCTTCTCCTCGGACCCGACGCCATCGACGAAGACGCCGCGACCGCCACGAAGAAGACCAACGTGGACCGTCTTTACAAGATCTACAAGCAGGGCCTCGCGTCTTACGCGCACGTAGACCCCTCGAAGTTCATCCGTTCGTTCTGCGGTCTCCGCGCCGTCTCCTCGACGGACGACTTCGTCATCGGGCCGTCGGCTACCAAGGGCTTCCTGAACGTCGCGGGCATCCAGTCCCCCGGCCTCACGTCCGCCCCCGGCATCGCCGACCTCGTGACGGAGATGCTGGAAGAGGAAGGCCTCAAGCTGGTTCCGGACGAGTCCTACGACCCGTACCGCAAAGCCATCATCCGGCGCAAGACCGAGATGAAACCGGCAGACTATGTCCACCGTCATCTGGACCTTCCCTACGATGACCCGAACAAGTTCATCTGCCGCTGCGAGCAGGTCACGGCGGGCGAAGTGAAAGACGCTCTGACCCGGGAGTTCCCGGTCATGACCGTCGATGGCGTGAAGCGCCGGACTCGCGCCGGCATGGGCTTCTGCCAGGGCGCCTTCTGCCGCAACCGTGTGCGGAAGATGATCGACCTCACTTATGGCACCGCCATCGACCCGCTGAGCGATCAGCAGGAGAGCGGATACGACCGCGTCACCCGCCAGGAGTTCATCGACTACCTCAAGGAACAGGAAGGCGAAGACTTCGACTATGCAGCGTTCTGCAAAGAAGCCGCCGTCGCCATGAAGGAAGACGCCGAACGCGCCCAGGCCGCCCTCGAAGCCCGCGCGAACAAAGCGTAAGCACAGGCCATTTGCCTAAGCGAAGAGATCGAAAAGAACGAATTCGCTTTTCACGCATGTGCTTGTCACCTATTCAAAACAACAAAAGACCGTTGAAGCGCTCGCTTCGACGGTCTTTTTTCATTTGAGCGATTCCTCTTCTCTATTCTCTTCATGTTCCCTTAAATACGAGTTGATCAGAGCCTGGTATGGGACGCCTTTTTCTTCTGCCAGAGCTTTGACGTGTTCTATTGTATCTTCATCAAGTTCTTTGACCTGTTTCTTCAGACGCTCAGCATATGGGTTTTTTCTCGCATTTAAGCGTTCAATATCATATTCATCTCTCATTTGTTCTTACCTCCTTTATTAGGGTGGAAACGACCAACAGTTTTCCTCATGATTGAAGCACTCCCCCCTGTTGCTCTGATTGAAAGCGAGAAAGGCAGAAGGGGTTGGGGCTTGGGGAAGGGGAAGGTGCCTTTCTCCCACGCTCTTTGGCTTCCCCTTCCCCAAAAACAGACCAAAAGTCAGACCAAATGGTTCTCGTTCTACTATTTGGTCTGACTTTTTCATCTTGCGCACCTTCCAAAGTCATACCAGCAGAGTTTTCGCATCGTTTTGGTCTGACTTTTCCTTCCTTCGCTCTCTCCAAAGTCAGACCTACCAAGAGCCTCTCCTCCATCAGGTCTGACTTTTCTCTCCTATACTCCCTCCAAAGTCAGACCTAACAAGAGCCTCTCCTCTATCAGGTCTGACTTTTTTCTCTTTCGCACCCTTCAAAGTCAGACCTGCCAAGAGCCTCTCCTCTATCAGGTCTGACTTTCCTCTCCTACACACCCTCCAAAGTCAGACCTAACAAGAGCCTCTCCTCTGTTAGGTCTGACTTTCCTCTCCTACACTCCCTCCAAAGTCAGACCTAACAAGAGCCTCTCCTCCATCAGGTCTGACTTTTCTCTCCTATACTCCCTCCAAAGTCAGACCTAACAAGAGCCTCTCCTCTATTAGGTCTGACTTTTTTCTCTTTCGCACCCTTCAAAGTCAGACCTGCCAAGAGCCTCTCCTCTATCAGGTCTGACTTTCCTCTCCTACACACCCTCCAAAGTCAGACCTAACAAGAGCCTCTCCTCTATTAGGTCTGACTTTCCTCTCCTACACACCCTCCAAAGTCAGACCTAACAAGAGCCTCTCCTCCATCAAGTCTGACTTTCCTCTCCTACACTCCCTCCAAAGTCAGACCTAACAAGGGCCTCTCCTCTGTTAGGTCTGACTTTCTCCTCATATAGCTAAATGCTCTACTACATAAAGGGGAAGGGGGAGCCAAAGACCCTTCGGGAAGAAAGCCACCTCCCCCTATCCCCTTGCCCCTACCCCCTCCGGCTTTCTTGCAAGCAAACATGCAAAGGCTAGATAAGGTATTGCTCAATGATTCTTTTTGCATCTCTTGCACCAAAAGGCTGTCGACTGCTTTCCAGCGTATAAATCAGGTTCTTTCCTTCGTAGTAACCGTTGTAATGATAAGCTTCGACCCTTTTTACCATATCGTTGGCATATTTCCAATCATCGACTTTGCCAAAATGTTCCCAGACAAACTCTTCTCCCGTTCGCTTGTTGAGGACGATAAAATCCGGATGGATCTCTCCAACGCTTTTCAGGTACAATCCGCACTCATACCGAAAGGGAATGCCATATTCTATCAACAAGTCCACTATGATTGCTTCAGACTTAGACCTCACTCGCAACCCGTTTTTTGCATAGTATTCCGGGTCGGCCTGAAGAAAACCTTTCGTTTCATATGGTCGCTTTTGCCATTGCTCCAAATACTCCAAAAGACCGCTGTCTAATGGTTCCAACAAGCACTTTCTTTGTTCATGATATTGGGCATATACTTCCTTCGGGCCCGGAATTGGTTTTTGCCCCAGAATCCTTCGATATCGTTTGATCAGCTTTTCCAGTGTTTTCTTCAAATCGATATAATATGCTTTCGCTGCCAGTCGTCTGATCTGTTCTTTCTCTTTTCGTGACAGATATTGCCGCTCTCTGTCTTTTCTTATGTAGTATTGAGGACCCCTTGCGCTATGGTAGATCACCAATGATCCTTCCGGAGCAGTTTTCAGTTCCTGCTCAATGAAGGCAAGCATGCGCTCATACTCTTGTGTGAGCGCTTCCAGCTCGACTCTCCATTTGTTTTCGTCTATGTATTTCGTCTCATATTCCATGGTTGGTCTCCTTCTCTTTAGTTTCCTCCTCTTCGGTCTCCTTCTCTTTGGCCTCTTTTTCTTTCTTTTGATGCTCTTTTCCTTCGCTTTCTATTTCGTGTGCGGTTCTCGTTTTCAAGGGGGTCTGGTCGGGCTGGCCCTGTTTTAGGGGGTACTTCAGGAGCGGGTTGACCGGCTCCTCGAAGGACAGCTCGTTTGGAACGCGAACTGCCTTGGTGAGGACCGGTCGTGTGTAAAGGCGGTTCACGTTGCTGTTTCGTTTCATACCAGCCACTCCTTTTCGAGGTCGACAGCGCAGACATAGCGCTGGTCATCGGTGAGGTCGATGTACGATGCCAGCGAGAGTTCGGTCAACGCCGCGAGCAGGTACTGGGGCGCCATGTCGAGACGCATTGCGAAATCATCGTAATAAAGCGCTTGGAAATGAGTATTGTCGCCGCCCGCGGGAGCACCGCCTTCCATAGTTTGCCCGTCATCCTCCCGGAAGCAGTTCAGCACGACCTTCGCCTCCTGACTCAGGTCCTTCACCGGCTTGAGCGGGGTGACCGGTTCCCGCTTTGGCGATCGACCGGCATAGTCCTCTGAAAACGCCAGGGCATCTTTTGTCAGAAGATGTTTGCCGTCAATTCGTAATCTGTCAGAAGATTCCTCTTCAAGGTTATCCCCAGACAACGCCAGAGCGCCTTCTGTCAGAAGACGTTTTTCTCCTGAACGTGAGCTGTCAGAAGACTTGCCTTTAAGTTTGTCGCCAGACAGAGCTGAAACGTCTTCTGGCAGCGCATCCGCGCGCGGGTGGTCGCCACGGCGGTAGGCGAACTCCGCGGAGGTGTAGGTGCGGAGTTCGGCGTCCCCGGCGGTGCGGTACGGACCCCAGCCGGGGTTCGGGTTCAGGGTGCCCGAACCGGCCAGGTCCAGGAAAGCACCGGCGGGGAGCGGACCGTCACCGGTGGCGCGCGGCATGCCGGCAAAAGCAGCGCCGAAGCCGGTGGCCGGGCCGCCGGGGTGAAGGCCGAGCTGGGCGCGGGCTTTCGCGACCATGGAGCGGGACAGCAACGGCGGGAAAACGCCGGCGAGGTCTGTGATGTCCCGGGTCAGGTCCTCTTCGGAGACCTGACCGGACGCCACGAGTGCCGCCGGGTCCAGGCCGTAGCTGTCCGCGTATGCAGCGAGAACGTCCGCCGCACAGCGGATGCCGACGCCCGTCTCGCGCTCCAACAGCTCGCGCGTTCCACGGAACGCGGATGAGAGTTTCGTGTTTCTGGAAGTGGTTCGAGCTGGAACAGCAGGCGACAAGGCAACCTGTTTCTGGGGTGCGGCGTAGGAAGGATAGTCGTCGGCGAGACGGCGTTCCGGGTCGATGCCCGGGAAGAGCGGGACGAACACGTCGCGGTCGTATTCTTCCGCGTATTTCGACGTGATGAGGGACCCGCTCTTCACCGCCGCTTCGACCACGAGCGTCCCGACGGACATGCCGGCGATGATGCGGTTTCGCAGCGGGAAGCTTCCGCGGCTGCCGGGTTCACCGGGCTCCATCTCCGAGAGCAGGAGCCCGTTATGGGAGATGACCCGGCGCAGGTCCGCATTCTGCTGCAGGTAATTCGTGCCGATGCCCGTGCCGAGAACGGCGACGGTGGGGCAGCCGGCATTCAGCGCGCCGATGTGGCATGCGCTGTCTGTGCCGATGGCCCCGCCACTGACGATCAGGAACCCGGCACGGGCGAGGCTGCCCGCCAGGTCGGAAGCTGCACTGAGGCTGGAAAGGCGCGCGTCGCGGGCGCCGACCATGGCGAAGGGCAGCGTGGTCGGGGTGAGGAGACGTAAATCGCCCAAGGCATACAAAACGGCAGGACAGGTCGGGACCTCCCGGAGCAGCCAGGGGTAGCGGTCATCCGCCGGGCAGATCGGCACGACGCCGGTCCGCTCGCAGAGTTCCAGCGTCTCCTCGGCTTCCACCAGCGACACTTTCTTCATTCGTTGCAGCGTGCTTTCGGCGACCGGTCGTTTCTTTCTCGCGGCGGACTTTCCCTTTTGCCAGCCGGGCAATACTTCCTGACCGTCTGCCCGCCAGCCGTCGCGCATCCAGCCGCCGCGCATGCCGGCGCCGCGCGCTTCTTCCCTTTGCCAGTCCGCCGACTCCGAAGGCGTCTCGCGCAGCAGGCGCTCCCGCTCCCCCGGGTCCGCTTCGTACAGCGCCCGTACATCGCCACCGAACGGCGAAAGCAGCCGCTCCAGGTTCGCGCCCTTCCCGGCCGCCCGCTGCAGCCAGACCCAGTACTTCATGTCTTCGTGAAATGTCATATTCTCTCCTCCTGTTTCGGTTCTTCGATCGGGATGCTATCTTCCAATGCGGCTGTCAGCCAGGTCCGTTTGGCATCCTCTGCCAACAATTCCAGTTCTTCTAGTGTGTCGGCGTAGGTCAGGCATCCGGGTAGTTCAGGAAATACTGCTACGTAACCACCTTCATCCCGGTCGGGGAGGATTTCCATTTTATAAGGAAGTGCCATATAGTACTCAAGTGTCTTCATATATTCCCATCTCCTTTATTCGTTTCAAAATAGAAGTCCGGCATTTCGTACAAAAGTTTATTGTCAAATTCAGTGCTCTTGAACTCCACGATTCTTACCCCCTTTCTCTAATAAAACAAAAAGGAGCTACAAAGCAGGTAAAACTGACTTTGTAGCTCCGTATATCTTATGGAACCGTGGCGTCCTATTCGGTTTTGGTTTTGGCGATTCGCGTCATATGCGCGTTACTTGCTGCTGCGGCTCGCCAGGGTCACAGCATAATGTTCGCGCCGTCGGCCTGTTCCACCCGGACCAGTTCGGTGGCAGGGAACCATTCGGACGGGTGTTCCGGCGCGCCGACGATGAGCAGTTGCCGGGAATTGTCGAACACCGTGCGGAACAGCTGTTCCGCGTTCCCGGGCAGCGAGAACATGTGGTTCGACAGCACGAGGATGGGCTCGGCCATGCCCCGCTCCTTCGGGATCCACACCTTCGCCCAGTACACCGTCTTCCCCGGTGAGAGGTCTATGGTGACGAGGGGTTTGCCAAACAGGTCGAAACCCGTCACCCGGTCGCCGTCTAACACGGCGCGGTTCCAGTCGCGGAAGTCCCGCTCCTGGAGCCCCCGGGCAAAGGAGTAAATGAAGTAGACTGCCAGCCCCATCAGCAGGATGCTGGCCGACGAACTGCGCCAGGTGACAACGGTGAACACCAGCTGGGCGGTCATGCCGATCGTCCCCACGATGACGAGGGTCAGAAACCCCCGAAACACACGGAAAAAGCTGCGTGTCTGCATATGTTCCTCCTGTTCGCGATTTACCTCACCGTACCATTTCCCACATCAGTATAGCACCGGCGGCTGCGGCGTTCAAGGACTCGGCCCGGCCCACCATCGGGATGGTCACCCGCTCCGCGCAGGCCGCCATCGTCTCCGGCGTCACGCCGTTCGCCTCGTTCCCAACCACGCACAGGACCGGGCCGGAGAAGTCGGCCTCCGTCACCGGCACAGCGTCCGCCGCCGGCGTGGAAGCATAGGTCTTGAACCCCAAAGCTTCTGCTTTTTTGAGAAGCGGGGGAACGGGCGTCTTGCCTTCCCCGGAAAGAACCACCCCGGCGTCCACCACTTCCACCGGCAGTCGCAGCAGCGCGCCCATCGACGCGCGCAGCGCCTTCGGTGCGTACACATCGCAGCCGCCGGAGACCAGCAGACCGGAGATGCCCAGCGCTTCCGCGGTCCGGGCGATGGCTCCGAGGTTTGCAGGGTCCTGAACGTTCTCTAAAAGAAGAAGTTTGGTAGCAGACAGGTCTGTCTCCGATGCAGGAGCACCAGACACTGGGGCACGTTCCAGCAGCGACACCGGCGCCGCCATCCGCACCACGCAGCACACGCCCTGGGGCGTCCGCGTGTCAGACAGTTTCTCCAACACCGCGTCGTTCACCAGGAACACTTCATCGGAACACGCGGCGAGTGCCTCATACTCCGCTCCGTGCTTCGCACAGAACTCCTCGCTCACGAACAGTTCCGCACACCGCAGTCCGGAGCGCACCACGTCCATGCAAAGCCGCAGCCCTTCCAGCACAAACAGGCCCTGCTCCCGCCGGGCCTTTGCGGAAGACGAGAGCTTTGCCGCCGCCTTCACACGCTCATTTTTCACACTCGTAATGGTTTCCATAGAAACTCCTTATAGTTCACGCAGCACCAGCACGGTCACACCCGGGTTGTCCCCCGGCATGATGCGCTTCACTTTCGGGTGGCTGCGGTACTTGTATTGCAGGGTGTCGCGGATGACGGTTCCGCCGTGGAAGCCGTGCACGCAGCGGATCTGGTAGGTCCCCCGGTCCGCACGCCGCAGCGCAGCGTCCACTTTCACACGGGCCTGGTCCGCCGTATACCCGTGCAGGTCCAGCGTCACAAAAGGTTCGCTCATCCGCAGCCACTCCTTCCGCCGGGCAACCCCCGGCACAAAAATCCTGCTCCCATTGTAACATAAAAAAAGCCCCGGACAAACCGTCCGGGGCAACACCTCCGCACTCTTGCACAGAGGCAAAATCCTTTGTCAGTAAATCGCCAACGCTTACTTCAGCGCAGCCTTCGCCTGCTCGGTGAGAGCGGTGAATGCAGCGGGGTCGGAGATGGCGATCTCGGAGAGCATCTTCCGGTTGAGGTCGATGCCGGCCTTCTTGAGACCATTGATGAACGTGGAGTAGTTCATGCCGTTCTGCTTGCAGGCGGCGGAGATACGGGTGATCCAGATTCTGCGGAAGTCACGTTTCTTCTGCTTTCTGCCGATGTAGGCATAGTTGCCGGACTTCATGACCGCTTCCTTCGCGGTGCGGAACAGCTTGGACTTGCCACCGTAGTAGCCCTTCGCCAGCTTCAGGGTTTTATTTCTTCTCTTGCGAGTCATCATAGCGCCTTTTACTCGTGCCATGGTAATTACCTCCAGTTAATTCGTAGTCTTGGGGCGATGTACCCCTTCGCGTCATGCGGTCGTCGGCTTATTTGTAAGGAATAAGTCTCTTGATCTGCTTCTGGTTGGTCTTGTCCGCGACCGTCTGTTTCCGAAGGTTTCTTTTGCGCTTCGTGTTCTTCTTGGTCAGGATGTGGGACTTGTTGGCATGCGCGATCTTCGGCTTACCATTCTTGGACATCTTAAAGCGTTTCTTGGCGCCAGAGTGTGTCTTGATTTTCGGCATTGTTGTATCCTCCTAAATGTTTATTGACGGTTTTGTGGCGATTTACTCCGACTTCTCAGCCGGTGCATCGCCCTTCGAGGCCTGCTGTTTCTGGGGTTTCTTGCCCTTCTTCGGCGGCTTCGCGTTGTTGGCGGCGATGAACATGAGCATCTGACGGCCTTCGAGCTTCGGCTGCTTTTCAACAGTGCCGTATTCGCTGACGGCTTCGGCAAACTTCTCCATGTTGACTTTACCGGCTTCCGGGTGGGCCATTTCACGGCCGCGGAAGCGGATGGAGACCTTGACCTTGTTACCGGCTTTCAGGAACTTGATGGCGTTGTTCACCTTGGTATCAAAGTCGTGTTTGTCGATTTTCAGAGACAGGCGCACTTCCTTGAGTTCGACCGTGTGCTGGTTCTTGCGCGCTTCCTTCTCACGCTTCGTCTGCTCGAATTTGTACTTACCGTAGTCCATGATCTTGCACACCGGCGGTTTCGCCTGCGGTGCGACCTTGACCAGGTCCAGGTTTTTCTCTTCGGCAATACGCAGCGCGTCGCGGGAAGACATGATGCCCAGCTGTTCACCGTCTGCGGAAATGACGCGGACTTCTTTGTCACGGATCTGACCGTTGATCTGAGTCGTATCGCGATTGTCCTGTTTAGCTATGTTCAAGCACCTCCAAAAGAAATAATAAAAATGCGGGCAAAACAACGTTCGCCCGCAATAAGTCAGAGTAACGCACCGCCCTTCGGCGATGTGTGTGCTTATTGACCCGGGACCTGCGGTCCGCAAGGTGAGAACGAACGGTTCTGCTTTGTTTGCTCATATAATTTACCACTTGAAAAGTGGCTTGTCAATAGTATTATTCTTGTCCTGTCGGTATCGTGATTGTTGCTTTAGGATGCTCCGATAGATCTTCCGGTAATACATCAGGGAGTGTCGATAGATGTCCATTGATCGCCAACTGAAAAGAATCATCCGGCAAGGTTCCATTTTTATGGATATTGGAGAGTGTTTTCAATCTTTCGATAAATTCACCGATCAGGGCATTCGCTTTTCCATAGGTCCCAGCGTATTTCCCCATGTGGACAGTATACGGAAAAAACAAACTTTCCTGACCCATAGACATTTCCGTCGATCCATATATTTGCACGATTGCTTTGCAGATTCCTCGCACTGTCAGTTTAGCATCTGAAGTAAGCGTCTGGTCTTCTTTTGGCGATTATTCCGGGATGGCTTGGAAGCTATGCTTGACGAACTGGAGCCGGAAGTCGTGTTGGTCTATGGGCCCATGCCAGACAAGATTTTTCACGGATTAGAGGACCGGACACGATTCGTTCCCTACCCCGACTGGATCACCCTCAAGAAGGGAGGCGAAGACAATGGGAACCACTAAAAGCGGTCGCTACATGAACACTAAAGGAAGTGGCACTTCACCAAGTCAGTTTGCAGTAGTTCATTCCAACGAAGGTTCTTTTAAGTGGACTCAAATAAAGGAAAATGGGAAAACTTATAAGAGAATTCGGCTGGCTAGCGGCGGTCATGGGCAGCGGGGCATAGAATTACTGGAGAAATATGGAATCAAATATAAGGTCGTGACGACTTTAAAGAATGGTGTTAGACTAGGTTATGTAGAGAACCACAAAAACCGAAAGAAGCGCTCCGGCACCGCACAAGCCTGGTTTCCAAAGACTTGGAGCGAAAAGGACATCAAACGTGCCGGAGAACAAGTCGCACACTTAAAGCGCAATCGGCATGTGGCAGATGGCATTGCAACCTTTGGCACTTATAAGGGAGTTCGCGTAGGTGTCATCCGCAGACATGGGAAAATCGCAACTATTTTTCCTGATACTGATCAGTCTGTCGCTTTGAGAAGGAGGAAAAGATGATGCAAAATGCTTATTTGAAATTATTGAACGATCGACTGGCTCTCCATCTGAATGATGACATTGGGCTTATGGAAAATTGGAAAGAACAGACCAATTTATTATCTTCCAATATTGGCGATTCGATTTCCTTCATTTTGAACGATATTACAGATGACCAGTTTGTCTGGATGAGCGAAGTGTTCGAAGATGTGGCAGAACAGTCGCAAAGTCAAGACTTTGTCGACGCAATCAGGGCTCGTGCCCTTCGCATCAAGTCGAAGGAAGATAGAGAAAGCGTATTATCAGAAGTTGAATATGCAAGCAATCGACTTCTTACATAACCGATTCGAAGTTTTCGCTTGATATCTCAACAGGCGCCGTGCCAGTTTTGGCATAGCGCCTGTTCCTTTTAAAAACGGTTTTCTTTTAGGTCTTGCCTGTGGCGATTCACTTCCGCCAGATGATGTGGTCTTCAATGAGGATGGCGCGGGCCGGGGCAGCCTCGAGGCCGCCGAGTTTGACCGGTGGCGCGAAGAGGAAGTAGTCTCCCCCGCGGTTCAGGCCGGAGAGGTCGAGGCCTTCGAGGAGCGCGGTACCGGCACCGAGGAGCGCCCGGTGGAACGCCGCTTCGTTCTTGCCGCCGTGGGACAGGCCCTCGTACCCGAGGAGCTGGTACCCGAGTGCCGCGACGTCGTCGGCCGCGCCGGCGAAGAACTCAAAGTCTCCGTGGCAACGCAGGATGATCCGGTCCGAGAACCGCGGGAAGTACCGTTCGATCTCGCGGCCCGTGAGCGGTCCCGGCGGGATGTCCACGACCGTGACCGGTCCGATGAACTTCTCGAGCGGCAGGTCCGTCACCGTCTTGTAAAAGTCCGGGTCCTCCGTCTGGCTGAAGACGTGCGACGGCGCGTCGACATGCGTGCCGGAGTGCAGGCACGCGTACAGCGCTGTCACGTCGAACTCGTCGTCGTTGTCGAGGCGCTGGATGGCGTGGACCCGCGGTTCCGGGTCGCCGGGGTAAACTTCCGCCCGCAGCAGGTCAGAAGAGATGTCGATAATGTTCATAGGTGCCTCCTGGTTCCTGTGCAGAAAACTTCTGTCTGGTCGCTTGCCAGCCGAACCCCCTCTGCGAGGGACCCCAAGCGCCCATCCAGAGAGTTTCTCTGCACGATTTACTTCGTCGCTCCGGTGCTCAGCGTTTCATCTGCTGTGGCACTCGCCGCTTTCGCTGCAGACACCGTTTCGTTCACGATGGTCTGGACGATCTGCCGCAGCGCGCTCTTGTAGAGAGGATCGGACGACGGCAGGTCGGAGATCCAGTACTGGATCCGTCTCGCCTGCTTTTCCTTGCTCTTATATTCTTCATGGATGACGATGTCCTCGTCGGTCACCATGCCGGTGTACTCGGCGTCTTTGACATCCGCTTCGATGGTCGCGGTGCCGAGGGTCGAGAACCCGGTCTGGGCCAGCAGGTGGAAGCCGGCGGCGCTGCCGTCGGTCGCGGCGTTCGGCGAGGTCTGCAGGAACAGACCGAACTTGCCGAGGTCGCTCGACCAGGAGACGTCCACCGGAGCGAACTCGAAGGTGCCGTAGACGAGGCCGTCCGCCGTGGCAAAGTTGCTGTAGGAAACGGAGTTCTCAAAGTTTCCGAAGGCAAAGTCCACGGTGCCGGCGGTCTGCGTCTTCTTCTCGACGTTGAACTTCACGAGGGTGTCGCCGCCCATCCGCAGGTGGAAGGCGGGGCCGCGGTGGTCGTCATCGTCGAGCATGGCATTGACGATGATGTCCCCGTCCGGTCGCTTCACCAGGGCGTCGAACGCGTGGATGACGTTCTGTTGGTCGACGAGCATATCGAAGGACACGCGGGAGATGCCCGTGTCTCGGAATGCGTTTTTATACTGGTTTTGCATCGCCGAAAGGAATGCCAAGAAGGTCTCCTCCGACCCGAACTGGTCCTCGGTGTCGAGCTGGCCGTTGACCGCGTCCATGAGGCCCTTCGACTTCTGGAGTTTGTCGAAGAACACCTGAAGGAACGCCTGCGCGTCCTCCCCGTCCACAAGGATGTTCACCCGTTCGCCGGTCGCGTGTTTGTCCTGGAAGTCCAGCTGCTGGTCCTTGTCGATGGTGATGTCGATATCCTTCTTCACCGCTTTATACGCAGCTTTTCCAGCTTTGGACAGCGCTTTCTGGATGGTCTCGTCCCCGGAAGACAGCGCCGCATGCAGCACGCGCTGGCGGTAGAGCTGTTCGTCGGTCTGCTGAGGTGCATCACCAAAAAGGCGGGTCCAGCCGTAGCCGTACTCCGGCACCGTCGAGTAGACGCCGCTCGCGAGGTACGCAAGGTCGTGGGTGAAGATGGTCTGCCGGTTGTCATTCAGTTTCAGTTCGTTGGAGAACTGGAGCCCCCGGGTCTGCGTGTTTCCGGTAAAGCTCAGCTGCTCGACGTACCGCTGTGCCGTCTCGAGCACCTCTTCCGAGTTCACGAGGTCCTCCATGTCCTTCGACAGTTCGACCGACCCCGCGCCGACGCTGTCATACGCGTGGTTTTCCGTCAGCCTCGTGAGGTAGGGGCGATACACCTCCCCTTTTTTCTGAACATTCTTCAGAAGCACATAGCTCGAGTAGTCCTGATCGGACATGACGAGCTGCGTCGCGGCCCGCGGGTTCTTCACCGCGAAGATGACGCACGCCAGCACGAGCAGCAGCACCGCCAGCACGACGGCGACCGTCACCTTCGTGCGGGTCCGCACCTCGCGCACCGCTCCGGTTTTCATATATGCCATGGGTTTCATTCCTCCAGCGCCCCGCAGGCGGGGCTCGCAAGTATCACTTTTTCCAAGGTCTTATTTTAGCATAGAACAAGGTGGCTTTCCATCCTTTAAAACCGGGGAGCAGAAAAGTGTTCGACTCGGGCCTTTTCTGCGGAACCCACAGGAAAGCCACCTTTTTCAAACAAATGTTTGCATTTTCTTCGCCCCTGTGCTATCATAATTACGAACATTTGTGCGCAGGTGCCTTTGCGCTGCGCTTTCACGCGAGAAGCCCGGCGCTTTGCCGGTGTATCGCCACAGACTTTAGGAGGTCTGCCATATGGAGAAACTCAACAAGACTCAGGAGCGCATCTACGCGTACCTGCTCGAACGGGCACAGGCGTCGGTCGTCCCGCCCACCGTCCGCGAGATCGGCACCGCGGTCGGCCTCAAGTCCACGTCCTCCGTTCAGGGCAATCTGGACGCGCTGGAAAAGGCCGGTTACATCACGAGAGACCCCGGCCTCAAGCGCAACATCCACCTGAACGTCGGCCTGCCGGAGACCAAGACCACTCAGGTCCCGCTCCTCGGCACCGTCACCGCCGGTCAGCCCATCCTCGCCGTCGAAGAGATCGAAGGCTATGTCCCGTTCAACGGCGCCATGTCTTCCGATAAAACCTACTTCGCCCTGCGCGTCAAAGGCGAGAGTATGATCAACGCCGGCATTCTGGACGGAGACATCATCATCGCCGAGCGGACTCCCGAAGCCCGCAACGGAGACAAGGTCGTCGCGCTCATCGAGGACGAAGCCACCGTCAAGACGTTCTACAAAGAGAATGACGAGTTCCGCCTCCAGCCGGAGAACGACTACATGGAACCCATCATCTGCGACGAAGTCGCCATCCTCGGCCGCGTCGTCGCCTCCATGCGGTACTACAACTGAGCGTTTCCAACACAATTGCATTATATACATCGAAACCCCTCGACCATTTTGGCCGAGGGGTTTCGGTTTTCTGTAAACGAATGCTCTTACAGCACGATGTCCTCCAGTGCGCGCTTCGGGGCGTAGTGAACGTCGGCGGCGTCGCGGTAGTAGTTCGTGTTGCCGTCCTCGGGGAGGTCGGTCAGGACGATCTCCTCGTCCGGCTTGCCGAGAGCGACGACCAGCAGCGGTTCCAGGTGGTCCGGAAGGTCGAGCGCTTCGGACACTTCCGCCCGCACGAAGTTACCAATCATGCAGCCGCCGAGGCCCATGTCGAGGAGCTCCTCACGGGTCAGCCAGCGGGAATGGTCATAGCCCCGGTAGCTCCGGTTTTTTACTACCAATTCCTTAAAACTCATATCCATGTCGCTCATCCTTCCACTTTTTCCAATAACCGTTCCGGCGAACAATATAAAATGCGTGCCATCTGGAACACCGTCTCAGCGGCGGCACGGTTGATGCTTTTCTGTCGTTGCTCATATTGCTGGATGGTGCGGACCGATGTGCCGACCGCATCTGCCAGCTGCTGCTGACTCAGTCCGGCCGCCACGCGCAGGCGCTTCAGGTTCGTTTCCGGGAATGCGTTCCGGTAGAAGCCGTCCATCGCCTCACAAAAATGGCTGATATCCATTTCGTGGTACGGCATGTACATTGCCCGGATGTCTTCGATCGGAACGACGTTCTGGATCTCCGAGAACGTCAAAGCAGTCCGCCACTGGTAATACGCCAGAGCCCAGCCCGTCCAGTACTCCTCGCTCCGGTCCAGCGCCGGCTGCGGCGTCTTATACTCAAACGGTCCGCCGCTCGCCTCCAGCACTTTCCAAGCCAGCTCGGCACCGGAATGCCCGACCAGCATTTCGTAGTCGCCTTCCTGAAACCGCTCTGCCACCGTGGACTCCAGGAACAGCTGGTAGAAGTCCGACAGAGACAGCCCGTAGTCGTTGACCCCGACATCCAGCATTCTGGCGAGCGCGGTCCGCGCCCGTTCGAGGTACAGTTTATCGTAAGCGTGGATCATCCGGTTTCATCTCCTCATCCAGGATCTGTAAGATGTACAGGTCGCCTTTCTGGCGCCGGTTCTTTTCGACATTGAAGTAGGCCGCTCTTGCCGCCCGGTCGCGATGCACCTTTTTCGGATACCATTCCTCCTGGGAAGCAACTTCATACCCCCGGTACTGGAGACGGGCGAAGGCCACCTCGCTTTTCAACACGACCTGTTCGCCGAGCTTTCCCAGATGCATCGCCCGGGTCAGCTGGCGGTAAGAGATGCCCCCGCCAATAAAGTCCTGCGCAAAGGAAAAGTAGCTGTCATCGGCCCGGTACCCTTTGATGAGGTCGTACGTTTCATAAGCCGGTCGGAAGTGTTCCAGCAGGTACTCTTTCGCTTCGACCGCGAGTGGGGTCGTGAGGTCGAATTCGCGGTTCTCCAGCAAAACGGTCAGCCAGTGAAGAACGCAGAACTCATTTCCGCCGAGGTCGAGCAGCGTCAGCCCGTTCGTCTCTAACTGGTACTGGTTCACGATGCCGTCCCGGCTCCTGCTGACACCCCATTCTCTGGCCAGGTCCCGCTCCTCCGTGCAGTAGAACCCTTTGCCGTAGTCGTTCTTCAACCGACCTTTTCCGAGCTCCGGTTGTTCGATGATGTGGTCAGAGCCGTGGTATAACTCGATGATCATGGCGATACACCTCCTTTCCCTCCAAATATACTTCTAAAGAAGTAGTTTGTCAAAGGTTTGTACTCCTATAGAAGTACAAAAGTCCGCTCCCCGAGGGGAACGGACTTGTTGATTTCGTTTCAGAACGAAGGCCGCACTCAGAACGCCAGGCGTTCCTCGAGGTAAGCCTTGAGGTCGGCGATGGGCATACGGACCTGCTCCATCGTGTCGCGGTCGCGGACCGTGACGCAGCCGTCGTCGACGGACTCGAAGTCGTAGGTGATGCAGAACGGAGTACCGATCTCATCTTCGCGGCGGTACCGCTTACCGATGGAACCGGTGACATCGTAGTCCACCATGAAGTACTTGGACAGCGCCTCGTAAACTTCGGAGGCCTGCTCGTCAAGCTTCTTGGACAGCGGCAGGACGGCAGCCTTGAAGGGTGCCAGTGCCGGGTGGAAGCGCATGACGACACGGGTGTCTTCCTTGCCCTTCGCGTCGGTCGTGGTCTCTTCGTCGTAAGCTTCGCACAGGAAGGCGAGCACGACGCGGTCGGCACCGAGGGACGGCTCGATGACGTACGGAATGTACTTCTCGTTGGTCGTCGGGTCGAAGTAGTCCATGTCCTGACCGGAGAAGGTCTGGTGCTGGGTCAGGTCGTAGTCGGTACGGTCGGCAACGCCCCAGAGTTCGCCCCAGCCGAACGGGAACAGGTACTCGAAGTCGGTGGTCGCCTTGGAGTAGAACGCCAGTTCTTCCGGCTCGTGGTCACGCAGCCGCAGGTTTTCGGCGTTGATGTTGAGGGAATAGAGCCAATCGCGGCAGTACCCACGCCAGTACTCGAACCATTCAAGGTCTGTACCGGGCTTGCAGAAGAACTCGAGTTCCATCTGCTCGAACTCGCGGGTGCGGAAGGTGAAGTTGCCGGGCGTGATCTCGTTGCGGAAGGACTTACCGACCTGGCAAACACCGAACGGCACCTTTTTGCGGGTGGTCCGCTGGATGTTCTGGAAGTTGACGAAAATGCCCTGCGCGGTCTCGGGCCGCAGGTACAGGGTGGCGGCGGAGTCTTCCGTGACGCCCTGGAAAGTCTTGAACATCAGGTTAAACTGACGGATGTTCGTGAAGTTCTTGCTGCCGCATTTCGGGCAGGTGATGTCGTGGTCGGCGATGTACTGCTCCATCTCCTCGAAGGTCATGGCCTCCGCCTTGTCGTCGAGGCCGTTCGCTTCGACGAAGTCTTCGATGAGGTTGTCCGCGCGGTGGCGGGCATGGCAGTCTTTACAGTCCATGAGCGGGTCGGAGAAGCCGCCGACGTGGCCGGACGCTTTCCAGACTTCCGAGTTCATGAGGATGGCGGCATCGAGGCCGACATTGTATTTGTTTTCCTGGACGAATTTCTTCCACCAGGCGCGTTTGACGTTGTTCTTCAGTTCGACGCCGAGGGGGCCGTAGTCCCAGCTGTTGGCGAGGCCGCCGTAAATGTCCGAACCCGGGAAAATGAACCCGCGGTTCTTGCACAGCGCGACGATCTGATCCATGGTCTTCTTGTTGTTTTCCATAGTATTCACTCCTGCTCCATACGCCGGTGGCTCCGGCGCGGTTTCTTTTAATACGAAAGTTATCTTAATGGATTAGATATAAAAAGTCAATCGACAAGGACTGCCGACTGACTTTTTATTGATCTTTGTTCGCTCTCTGGCTTTTGGCACCACGAGAAATACAGGTTACTTTTTACCGCAGTCCATTCACCGAATTTCCTGAACTTGTTATAGCCAATCGTCTGCGCCGGGTTTCTGTACGCAAATCCAATCCTTCTGCGGAAATTCATAAGAACATTTCATCGTTAACACTACCATGACCTGGATAGAATTATCATAAAAGGACCGATAAGGTTTATCTTCCGGAACAGTAAACTGTTTATTTGAAATGATATATACGTTGCTTGCCGATAGTCGGTCTTTTGGAATCTTTAACCGGGCGTAATAAGTCGTTTTTTTTAAATCTACTTTGCATGTCTCTTTTTTCCTATAGTAAGAAGTAATTGTATTGTCCCTTATTACCGCTATGCTCCAGTGTTTCACGTCTCTATAAAACGCCCCCTGAGCTAATACAACCCATGGTATTATAACAGTAGCAATATCCATACCTAGCGTAAACGCATCTTCTTTAATATGGATGTCTACAGTAAATAAATATAAACCAAATAATGAAACACCTACCACCAGCATTATCATCCATATGGTAGATTTAAATGGATTAATTACATGTTCCATAAGTTCACCATTAAGTCAATGGAACAATTTAAAGGTCCCATTAGAAACGATTGCATCAAAGGCAGATGTGTTTGTATTTGCCATTAGATTAAACCCGAATTCGGCAACGACATCAATTTTTTGAGTTGCCACATCACTGAAGACTCCAACGGCTGCAATGCTTATTCCCGCAGAAAGAGCTCCGCCAACGGCGCCTCCCAAGGCGGCATAACGGTCTTCAATAACCTCTTTTCGATTTCTTTGCCAGTCTATTCCCATATAGGAATAACTTATCGTTTTGCTAACAACTTTTATAGATGTTTTTCCTTTACCACCCGCTTTTCTTTTTTCAACGGTTTTTATGGTTGCTGTTCTGTTACGAGTGGTAGCCTTTGCCCGGTTCGCTCTTGCCCCTGCATAAGATGTCACTGCTCCAACTATGCTGGTAGAAACTACGGCGAGAGCCTTTACTGCTCTATATGCTTTATATGCTTTGACAACATTGCCTGCCAACCCGCCAAAAGCACCTGTAATTCCACCTGTAATTGCACCAACTACAGCCCCTTTTATGACTGCGCCTTTCACATGTTTTTTCCCTTTATTCTTAGCATAAGCCGAAAGCGCACCAGATACAGCACCAATGATTGCACCAGCAACAAATGCAACTGGGAAATTACCATCTAAATCTACCGTGTTGATAGGATCATTCGCACCATAGGAGAATAAATTATATGTGGAAACATTCCTATTATCCAATACCCCATCCGCATTGATAAACCGTCCCGTCTCAGGATCATAATAGCGGGTCTCAAGGAGGTAGAAACCGAGGTCGGTATCGTAAAAGTAGCCACGATAGCGGAGCGGGTTCAGGAGGCCGATGGTGCTTGCCGCAGAACCGGTTGTAGATAACAGCTTGCCCCAGCTGTCGTACTTGTATTCTGTAACGACAGTGCCTGCGCCATCATACAGAGCAATAACATCACCCTGGGCATTGTACAGGTAATAATAGTCGGTGCCGTTAAGGTTCACACCGAGTGCGATGCCGTCCGGGTCGTAAGTGAAGTTCAGCGTGTTGGTCCCATCGGTCATAGAGACCAGAAGACCGGACGCATAAGTGTACTGGGCTCCGGTCGTGGAGCCAACCTTCCATGTTCTCTGTCCATCCGCATTATAGACGAAGTTGAAGGTTTCTCCTTCCTTCGTCGCACTGGCCAACTGTCTCCCCTTCTGCCAGGTGAAGGTGTACCCGTTATAGCTGAGCGGGTTTCCGATCTGGTCATAAAGGATGATGGAGCCGTTATTATACGTCAGGAGCTGGTCTCCCCAGGACACCGCATAGTTATAAGAGATGGTCTGGGTGGCAGAAGTCAACGTCCCGGTCGTGTAAGGGTAGAAAACCTTGGACAGGATGTTGCCATTGCTATCGTAATTATAACAGATGGTGACGTCCCTGTCTTCCATGGCATCAAGCTAACCTTGGCTGTTTTGAGACTGGCGATATGCCACATTCTCGTCATGGTTCCTGTTTAATTTCTTTAATCTCTATCCATTCTTTTTTCGGTAGCAGCTTCATTATCTTCCCTTTATAATTGATTTGAATCTGTGATTTATAGTCTATATCTTTAAACCCATTTGCCCGAAAATCGTTGACAAACGATTCATTTGAAACAACCATGTATAACTGTTGATCCGCTCCGATGTAGGTTCCGTAATATACCTCTAAATCCAAATCAACCATTGTGCGAAAAGGAAGATTAGGATAGCTCGCATAGATATAACTGTCGGTTACTTCTATTTTACCCTTTTTTCGAAGATGAAAATACGCAACGATGGGAATTAAAATAACTCCAATCAACCCCATTCCCGGCACTTCGTCGTCCATTGAGTTGCTAAAAAGAGATGCAATATCTCTTGCCAAGCCTAGAAAGCCCAAAAGAAAGATAATGGAATAAAAGATAAGCCAATTTCTATATTCTGAAATAATCACTCTCGATTGTTTATTCTTCATGCCACTTCTCCCGGGAAAAGATCGGCAACGGTTTCATCAGCAAAGTTGTCAAATTTTGCATTGATGCCTGCCACTCCGAAACTGCCAACATCATATATTATTCTTTCGGACAGAACAGAATGATTAAACGAGCCTTCTGTAGCTAGAGTTGCTACGCCATCAATAGCACCATTGACGGCACCAAAGCCACCCGCTATCACATCTGATTTGGTTGGTCTTGCCGACTTTGCAAGCTGAGTTGTGCTTGATTTTATTTGACTCTTTTTCTCAGACCATGTTCTGTTTGGTGTATATGTAAGCGCTTTTGAAACTTGTTTTTTATATGTTGCAATTGGTTTTTTCATTCGAGCACTATAATGTCGCCCCGCGGACTTGACGCCTTGGAAAACCGCCTTAGCGGCGACAAATGCTGTCTTAGCATATTTTAACTTGGAGGTATATTTCAATGCTCCCACGCCTAGTGCACCTAACAACGCACCCGTCGCAGCTCCTTTGGCAGCGCCCCAAAGCACTTTTCCTGCCAATTTCTTTTTATCGGTTGTTGTTTTTCGATGTTTTAGATATGCACTGACACCGCCTGCAATTCCGCCAACAACAGCCCCAACAACAGCCGGATGTACAAGTTGGCCATCTGTATCTTTATTATTGATTGGATCGTTTGCACAATAGGAATAAAGATTAGTGGTCTCAACACCCTTGTTGTCAACCACGCCATCTGCATTGATAAACCGTCCCGTTTCAGGGTCATAATAGCGGGTCTCAAGGAGGTAGAATCCGAGGTCATTGTCATAGAAGTAACCGCGGTACCGGAGCGGGTTCAGGGCACCGATGGTGAAAGCGCCGGAGCCCGTCACAGACAGTACTTTGCCCCAGCTGTCATAGACGTATTCCACGACAATAGTGCCGGTGTTGTCATAAAGAGCGATGACGTCGCCCTGCGCATTGTACAGGTAATAGTAGTCTGTTCCGTTGAGGTTGACGCCAAGTGCAATGCCGTCCGGGTCATAAGTAAACTTCTGGATGTTCTCGCCGTCCGTCCAGTAAACCAGAAGTCCGGAGGCATAGATGCACTGTTCTCCGGTGGTGGATCCCATCTTCCAGGTCCGCTGCCCGTCTGCGTCATACGTGAAGTTGAACGTCTCTCCATCCTTCGTGGCAGAGGCCAGTTGCCGACCCTTTTGCCAGGTGAAGGTGTAGTCTCCGTAAGACAAGGGGTTGCCGATCTGGTCATAAAGAATGGTCGGACCGCCGTTGTAGTTTAAGAGCTGGTCTCCCCAGGACACCGCATAGGTGTACGGGACCGTCCGGGTCGCAGAGGTCAGTGCTCCGGTCGTGTAAGGGTATTCCACCTTCGAGAGGATGTTCCCATTACTATCGTAATTATAGCAGATGGTCAGGTTCCTGTCCTCATCATTCTCTCTGGTCAACCTTCCCAGCCCGTCGTACTCATACGAACGGGTCTTGTTGTTTTCCGTGATAGACGTGATCTGCCCGTTGGCGTTGTACTGGTACTGGATGCCGGAGCGCATGGCCGTGGCGCTTCCGCTGCTCGGTGTCTTCTGGAAACTCAGGCTTGCGACTCTGCCGGACTGGCCCTGTGCCGAGGAATGGTACGTATAGTTCGTCGCAACAGACCCGGCAGAAAGCGTATGTCCTTCGCTGGTGATCCGGTTCAGCCCGTCATACCCGAACGTGAAGTTCGGTGCGGCATTGTTCGTTGCAACACCGGTCAGGAGCCCTACACTGTTGTAGGTGTAGTCCGCCGAAGAAACTTTGTTGCCCCGCTTATAGACCTTATAGGCGGAGGTATTGTTCTGGTCGTTGTATGCATAACGGATGGAGACTCTGCTCATGGAGTCTTCTTCCGTCAGGCGGCCGGCAAGGTCGTAGCCGTAGACCCAGGAGTCATCTTCTGCCACATCTTCCATCACCCCGAGGAAGCCCTGGCTGTTGTAGGAATAGCGATATGCCACGTTCCCGTCATAGCTTTCGCTCGTCACGCGGTCCATGCTGTCATACTCATAGGAGTGGACCGTGCCGTTCCCGTAAGTGGAAGTGGCCACCGTGCCGTCCGAATTGTAGGCAACAGTGCTGAGCGTGTTCCCGGAAACAGAGGTCCCGGTCACCCGGCCGAACTGGTCATAGGTGAAGTTGTAGGTCGTCCCTGCCGGGGCGATGCCGGTCACCCGCCCCTGTGCATCATAAGTGTAACTGACCGTCGCATTCGTGTTGGCATCGATGGAGCCGGACGTGGTCAGCGGGTCGTCATTGTTTGTGTTGTAGGTGTAAGACGTCACATTCCCCATGGGGTCTGTCACGGAATTCAGAAGCCCCCTGGTCGTGTTGTAATTGTACGTCGTGACCTGCCCGTTCTCATCCTTCGTGGTCGCAAGGTAATTGTCATACGCCGTATAGGTGTATTCCACCTTGGAAGTCAGGTTGCCGGAAGCGTCTTCGACTTCGATCTTGGTCGGCATGCCCCGATTCGTGGACGGATAGGTATAACTCGTCACGATCCCGTCCTTCGTCGTAGAGGTCAGGATGTTATGGTTATTGTCGTAAGTATAGGTCTCATTGTCTTTTTCGGTCCCGTTCTTTTCGAAGGCGATCTTCGTGATGTCGGGGCCATTGTAGGTATAGCGGATCGCATCCCCCGAGTCGCTCTTCTGGAGGATGAGTTTGCCGTCACTGTCATAGCTGTAATTCGTCCCATAGTTGTCTTCATAAACATAGAAGTTGTCAAAGGCTGCCGCATTTACTTCCTGATTGTAAAGCGTCCGGAAGATCACCTTGTTGAAAGCGCCGGTCGCTTTGATCGACCCGGAAATGCCCTGGACTTCGTTCGTGTAGGTATTGAACCACAGCGATTTACTGGTGACCAGTGTGTCGTTGTTATAGAGGTACAGTTTCAGGCCAAACCGCCGGCTGTTGTTTTCTGTATCATTGCACTGTGCTGAGCTGAACCCGAGTGCAGTGCCGCCAAACACCAGGACCGCGCCTTCATCGCCGCTCAGCGAGATCGTCTGGTAAGCATTTCGGTTGCTGGCCGGAGCACCGGCGATCCGGATCCACTTGTTTGAACCGGAGAACGTCTCGGTCGAGCCGCCGCTCGGAAGCGTCCATCCGATTGCATTCCCGGAGCTGTCCAGCATGTCACAGGTCGGGTTCGTCAGGAAGTTGTAAGGCCCTGCCGCTTCCTTTTTCTCAAGCTGCATGCAGTCAAAGTAGACCGTCTCGGTTTCCGAGCCGTAGGTTTCCAGAGTTGCAAACACCCGGATCCGGTCACAGCCCGACGGAATGGTCACCGGCACCTGGACTCTCTGCCACTCTCCCTGAGTCGTGTAATAGGGGATGCTGTATTCGGTCGACAGTATAGTGTCTCCCTGTTTGATCTCCGTTTTGAGAAATGCGTTGCCGTTCTCGATCTGCCCGTCGATCTTCATGTAGGCAGAGGCCACATAGGTCTCTCCGGCAGAGACATTCGTGTAGTCCTGGTTGAGGTATTCTCCACCGGCTGACGAGCGGCCCAAAGCAACAGACTGAGACCCGGCTTTTGCGTTTGAGGATAATTCGTAACTACCCAGTGCACCGGAATAGTAGACGTTCCAGTTAGTCGCTCCTTCCTCAAAACTGTGATTCAGGAAGAAGTTCTCCGTCACCGAAAAACTGTTGGACTCCGAAGCGACGGTGTTCTGCTTGTTGCCTCCGTTATTGTATTTGCCGGTCACGAGGTTGCCGTCCTGGTCCTGGATGCCGATGGCACGGCCCATGCTGTCAAAACTGATCTTGTTGACCGTGCCGTCTCCGCTGGTCACGACCGTAAAGCCCCCTTCATACTGGAACGAGAGCGTATTGAAGTCGCTGTTTGTGCCCTTGCGGGTCATGGTCGCAACGCGATAGAAGGTCTTCCCCTTGGACGTGACTGCTTTGTACGTAAATCGGACAGACGTTCCGTCCGTTGCCGTGATGCTTTCGAGAAGTCCGTTCGAATTGTAGGTGTACTGTGTCGCGCGGCTGTCGGGATAGGTGATCGTTGTCAGTTTATCTCCTGAATAGGTATATGACGTTACCCGGCCGGCGGGGTCTGTGAAACTCGTGAGGTATCCGCTTGAATTGAACTGAAGCGTCCCGGTCCGGTTCGCTCCGTCCGTGATGGACATCTGGTTCCCGGATGCCGGTGTGATGGTATACCGGACACCATTCTGGTCCAGCATGCCGACGATGTACCCTTCGGAGTCGTATAGACGTTTGCTACCGTCTTCATAACTCAGCGTGAAGATATAGTCGTTCGCCGGAGCTTCGTCGATGACGACATTCTCATCGAACTCATAGACATAATGTTTTACGGTGTCGGTCTTTTTAAAGTAATGGACCGTCCCGTCGACATCCGTGAGTTTCACCCGGTAGCCCGCCGTATATAGAGCAGGGTCTGCTGTGGAAGACAGGAGTTTGATCCGCTCCATCAGAGACGTGCGGAACCCGGCTCCGTAACGAGTTGTCTGCAGGTCTGAGAATTCATTGAGGCTCCCCACATCAGACAGATAGATGTGGGACATGCTCATAGGGCTTGTGTTGCCGGAAAGGTCGATGTCATCCACCACATAGGTCATGGCACCGTTGTAATCGTTGACCGAAACGGTACCGGAACGACCGAGATCCACCGTCTCATAGTTCCAGTAACTCTCGAGGCCGGTGCTGTTGACATACGTTACGGAGCACTGCGGGTACATCGCCGCAGAGGTATAGTTCGTGGAGTAGAAGGCGCTTCGACGGGTCGTGCTCTCGTTGTAGGACTTCAGCATGACGCCGTAGTTCTGTCCCTGTTCATACCACTTCTTCGCAATCTTCGTGATGTCCAGCGTATAGTTGAACGTGCCGGTCCCGGCCGTGAACGTCGTGAAGTCCACTGCGCCATAGGTCGCATCGTAGGACGGCTGGTTGCTCCAGAGGAGGGTCGTGTTCGTCCAGTTGGCGTTCGGAGCATATGCGGCGATGAACGCCTTCGTTCCGGAACCCGGGTCATAGTCCCGCTGTGCGAGGTACAGCTTGGACCCCACGACCACGCTGCAGTCCGGGAGGTCGGGAAGCGCATACTTGATATAGGTCCTGGTGGTGCCGAGGGAGTTTTTGCCGACATAAAGAGAACCTGCCCACGCGTGATGGGTGGCAGAGGCCGTGTCGACATAGGTGTCATCGATATTGAGGTACCCGACATCTAACAGGACCGTCGGGTCGATGATGACTGGGAACGCCCGGGCGGAGTCGTTGATCCACGCAGGGTCCGCTTTTACAATAAGGTTATAAAGACCGGAGGTCTTGTCATTCGGGTCTGCTTTCTCGACCGTCATGAAGACATCTTCGGAATACTCGCCGTTTGCGTCCTGCATAAAGGGGGCTGCAAACACAAAGAGCGGGTGTTCTTCGTCGCCGTTCTCGATGAGGGAAACCGAGCCGTCCCCGTTTTCGATAACCTCCAGGTCTCCGGCATCGAACGAGAACGCAAACCGGTAGTCTTCCTGCTTTTCTTTCAGGACGATCGCTTCTTTGACCTGGCTGGAGGTGACTTTGTATTCAAGGTCTGCTCCGGGCAAGGCATTTTTATATGCAATGGCGCTGTCTTTGTTGTCGACTGCCATGGGTGAGGCTTTCTCAGATACTTCCGCCCCATCTTCTTTTTCCTCTTTACCGAACCTCGAGCTGAGCCAGTCTGCCAGTTTGCTCTTCGGGGCAAGCGATTCCGCTTCGGCACCTTCGGAAGCTGTCGGTTCCAACATAGCAGAGGTCAGCTCAGACGGTTCCACCACTGAGGCGACGCTGTCTGTCGTCGGGTCTGTACTTTCTGCAGTCATTTTCAGTTCGTGTCCGCGGACGCTGACGGTGATAGGAGCTTCCGTGCCATCGTTCCTAACAAGCCGATCCGGGAACGAGACCGGCGTAGAGGTCTCTGTCGCAGCATAGCGTACCGTTCCATCTTCTACCTTTTCTTCTCTCAGGGTATTGTCGATGTCGACCCATTCTCCGTCTTTTTCATAGTGGACCGGTTCCGGGTAGATGGCCGCCATATACCGACCATCGGAAAGGCGGAAATGCTTGACGCCGGCATCCCGCAGTTCTGTCTCTTCTCCGGTGATGTCGGGCGCTTCTTCCGCTTCCGCTTCCTGCTCATCATCTTTATCTGCAAGCGCTAAAAGGACGTCTTCCGACACCGTGTTTTTCTCCGGTGCAGAAGACGTCTTTGGTTTGACTAATTTGGTTGTGGAGGTCGTAGATTGGCCATTTTCCAGGGCTACCGCAAAAACCGGCGCTACCTGGAACCCGATCAGGACAGACAGAATGACCGCGAGGAGTTTGAACCACACTTTGTACTCTTTCATAATACCCTCCAGGACCTTTGCCAAGGTATATGTTAACTCTTGGTTTCCTTTTTATTTCAAGTTTATCGTCCCATAATTCCGAACCTCTGTCAAGGTGATCTTCTTGTACAAAACTATCTTCGTAAAGTTTCTACAAACAGAAATATGTTTACTTGTGCAAATTGACAAGTACCGGTTGTGCTCGCTTTTTCTTTACACCCTTAACTTCAGTGTTTATAATACTTTTGAATTCTTATCACAGAAGGAGGAGTTCTCATGGCAGATCGTACGGTTGCGGCCATTGCTACGCCGAATGCGGCGGGCGGCATTGGCATCGTTCGCATTTCCGGGGGCGATGCACTGAGCGTTGCTTCGAAGGTCTTTGTCCCGGCGAAACGCGCACCGGCACTCGCTGACGTGCCCGGGTACACGGCACTCTTCGGCACCGTCGTCGAAGCAAACGGCGAGGCGGTCGACCAGGCCATTTGCCTCGTGTTCCGCGCTCCGGCATCGTACACCGGCGAAGACGTCGTGGAACTGCAGTGCCACGGCGGCATGTACCTCATGCAAAAAGTCCTCCGCCTTGTCCTTGCCGCAGGTGCCGAACCCGCCGGTCCCGGCGAGTTCACGAAGCGTGCCTTCCTGAACGGCAAACTGGATCTCTCTGAAGCGGAGTCCGTCATGAACATGATCTCCGCCCACGGCGAGCAGGCGGCCAACGCCGCGTACCACGCACTGGAAGGCTCCCTCTCCCGGGAGATCCGTTCCGTGTCTGATGTGTTCATCGCCGCAGCGGCACACATGGCGGCCTGGGCCGACTACCCGGATGAGATCTACGAGGAAGAACTCGACTACGACGTCCTTCTCGGGGATTTCAAGGCCGCATACGACAAGCTCGATGCTCTCACCAGAAAGTTCGACGCCGGTCAGGCCATTACCGAAGGCGTCGAGACCGCCATCGTCGGGCGGCCGAACGTCGGAAAGTCGACACTGATGAACCGGCTCCTGCAGCGGGAGCGGTCTATCGTCACGAGCATTGCCGGCACCACCCGGGATGTGGTCGAGGAGACCGCGCGCATCGGGAACGTCGTGCTGCGCCTCGCCGACACCGCCGGGCTCCACGAGTCCGAGGACGTCGTCGAGAGCATCGGCATCCAGATGGCAGAAGAGAAACTCGAACACGCCGACCTGGTGCTCGCCGTCTTCGACGGTTCCGAGCCCCTTGACGACGCGGACCGGGCGCTGCTTCAAAAAGTCGGCAGCGTCGAGAACCGCAAGTCGATCGCCATCATCAACAAGTCGGACCTCGGGAACGTCGTTTCCGAGGAGGAGCTCTCTCCCTTCGTCAGCGCGGTCATCACATTGAGCGCGAAAGACCCGGACTGCTATGAACAGATGCGCGTGCTCCTCGAAGACCTCCTCGGCACCGCCGACTTCGACCCCTCGGCCGCCATGCTGGCGAACGAGCGGCAGCTCGACTGTGTGCATCGCGCCATGGCCGCCATTAAAGAAGCCATCGACGGCATCCAGCTCGGCCTCACCATGGACGCGCTCTCCGTCTGTGTCGACGACGCCATCGCCCCGCTCCTCGAGCTCACCGGCGAGTCCGTCTCGGACACCATCATCGAACAGGTCTTCGCCACGTTCTGCGTGGGGAAATAAGAAAACCTCATCGATCCAAAACTTCGGCTGATTCGAAGTGAACTTTCAATCAGCCGAGGTTTTGCTTGACTCCAGCCCTTCCCCATCGATGAAAAGAATTGCTGCATTCCGGTCAGAATATTGTAAACTTATGAAAAAGCCCTGTGGCTCTCTGAAGAGAGCTACGGGGCTTTATTGGAAATTAGTGTTAAGTTCTTACTATGTCGCCTCTTTTATGTCGACCAATACTTCTGTATGTTCCTCAAAAGTCACTATATACTGTTTGTCCAGATCAAGCTCACCATTTGGGATTACATTTCTTATCGAAAAATAATCTAGCGAAAGAGAGTAGGTATTCTCTGATTTGTCAACAAAGTACCAAGTCGAGCCAAATGCCTCACCGAACTGATGAATTCCATCGTATTTTGCCACTATTGTTTTGATACTGGGCTTTTTCGCATAGTAGAGGTTTCTCAAGCCCACAGCAATGGATAGGACAGAAACTATCAAGATGATAACTGTAAGAAATTTCTTTTCTTTTATAAAATGATTCGCAACAAAATACAGTATGGGCAACAACACCCCTAGTACAATGGAAACCATTGCATTGGTAAATAAACTCTGATACATAACTAAAATCTCCCATTAAGACCATGAATATTTTTTCTTTTTCGCAGCGCCAGCTAAAACGTTTGCTATATAATCAAAAACCGCTTTCGACACCTTTATCTGTTTAAATCTGTTACGCATCTGTTTCTTTATTTGTTCGGGTTTTAATTTGGCATCGTTTGATTTGGTTGCTAGAGGCCATTCATCATCCGCATTAATAAACCTACAAATCCCCGGATCATAATACCTGCTTTGTAGATAATGGTATGGGGTTTCTGAATACCAATTCATTGACACAGTATTGGAGCGGATTCATGGTGCAATGTCAACAAGGCCTGCCACAGAAAGCCTTTTTTGAGCTTTCATCCTCCGTTTTCCACCTTCCCCTCTTTATTCTGGGCGTGCTCGGTTATTTCGAATACAACATCTGCTCTGACATCATAAGTCACCATATATGCTTGCCCTTCCACCAACCTTCCATTTTCAATGTTTTTTTTCCCAACATCAATTGGTATTGTCAGTACATATTCTTCGTTTTTATCTGAAAAAGAGCCTAATGCTTCGAAGCCGAGCCTATATGTCAAGCTATCTAAAACCATAATCTTTGTGTCGAGTTTCGGCGATTGCGAATAATACATATTTGTTACGCCAACAAAAAGCAAGCCAGCAGAAACTATGCCGATAACTATATTCACAAATATTTTCTCAGCTCGGCTTTCTTTGGTGTATTTTCCAAAGATTGCTGACCCGGCAAACACTGCCACGCTTAACAAAACATAAAATACGGCCCTGATGAACAATAACTCTTTGGGTGTCATATACTAATTTTCCTCATGGTCCATTTGATTTCCATTTGTTACCTCGACTTAAAAAGAAAATACCGGAGCGGGTTGTCGTTGGCGATGGAGCCTCACGACTTTATTGTTGTAAAATGCTACGAACATGCATTATGTAACTTCGTAAATCTCTATGACAACTCGAGACCGTTTTTCAAATGTAACAACATAATGAGAACCTTCTGTCAACAAGTCTTCCATATTAGATTGGGCCACTGAAATCGGCACCGTTAGCAGAATGGTGTCTTTTTCATTTTCAAAAGTGCAAGGGGTCTCGAAAAACAGTTTTTTTGAAAGACCAACCAACTCATATTCCTGTGTTTCGATTTTCGGCGTAATCGAAAAAAACACATTAGCAATTCCAATAGTTACTATCAATGTCCCAACAAGCGACAGCAATATCGTTGTTGCTTTCTTCTCCGTCTCTGTTTCTGGTTCTGTGTGCCCTTTGTAAAAGGTGGAGACAATGATCGCGACCCCAAGTAGCAAGAGAATAGTTGCTCTCGTCCAAAGAACAGTTTTGACTAACATACCCATCCCCCTTTTTATGCCCCGTATTTTCTGTTTAATGCTTGCATAATGGTCGCTCCCCAGTTTGTGATCACATATCTATGGGATGAAAGAAAAGACCTCATTCTGTTTTGCACAACGGAATGCATAGCACGGATATTGTTTACACCTTTCTTGATCAAAGGATTTCCGGCAAACACTTTCATCTTGGATTTGTTTAGGCTCGATAATTGAACATCCAGAGAACGTGAGATTCTTTCGCACATATAATTGAATCCAAAGGCGATAAAAAACTGAAGGATATAGGTGGGGATATTTTTTCGGGTCAACTTTTGCTTATTCTTTGCAAAAGAAGAAAAAGATGAAGCAAGTGCATTTAGCCCGGCTCTTCCGAGGTTTCTTGCTGTTTTGCTTCCGGGAATCAAAGCAGACAATGCAGATGATAAATATACATAAGGAGGGGATCTATTCCCCAACACCTTCCCCCATGTTGCTCTTTTCCCATAGTACAAAATGTTATAAATAATATCTTGTGCTGCTTGGAAGAAAATGCCCCCCAACATTTTTCCTATTGCTCTAATAATGAACATGGGAAGCAATTCTCCGTTTAGGTCATAGTTGCTTACGGGATTATTACAACAATATGCGAAAAGGTTTAATCCAGCAAATATATCTTGCGCATTTTCGGCGATTTTTATCTTATCTGAATTGATAAACCGACAGATCCCCGGGTCATAGTACCTACTTTATAGATAAGAGTACTTACATTTTAAAAACTGTATCCAATATTATACCGAGCGCAAGAAGCTGTGTAAAGAAAGGCTTGCTGCCATCGTCAGTATCCACAAGCTATTGGAAGTAACATTGTATACGTTATACGAATTTGTACTTGTATAAAACAAAATGCTTGCTTTTCCCATACATTTTATGTAACTATTGCATAGAAAGCACCCTTAGTCTTTGGCTCATTGCAGCGGAAACCGTGGTTATTGAAAAAAGAAGAAGAATTTGTCGATTATACTCGACAAATTCTTCTTCTTTTTGTAGAATATAGTCGACAAAAGGAGGGGCATAATGAATCACACTATATTAAAAACAGTCATCTTGGACCAACACGTTGTCATTCAAAACAGTGTCATCTCTCCCCGGACCTATTCTTTTGAAGAGAATGGAAACTATATCCTGGTCGGTCTTCGCCGCGCCGGGAAATCGACCCTTCTCTATCAGCGCGTACGGGATCTGGTTGCCGGCGGTGTCGACTGGACTCAGATCATCTATATCAACTTTGAAGATGAACGCCTTTCTGAGTTTTCAATGAATGACTTTCAGGACATCGTCGAAGTGCAGAGTGAGCTGTCAGAAAAACCCGGTTATTACTTTTTCGATGAGATCCAAAACGTCGACGGCTGGGAGAAATTTGTCCGACGCCTCCGCGACAGCGGTGCCCGTGTCTTCGTGACCGGAAGCAACGCAAAAATGCTCAGTTCTGAAATGGAACGCACGCTTGGCGGGCGGTTGTTGTCCCGGCACGTCTATCCTTATTCTTTTACTGAATATCTCGATGCCCTTGGCATCCCCCATAAAGAAACGGACCTGCTGCGCACGAAATCTTACGGCGCCATCCACCGCGCGTTTCTTTCCTACTATCAGGACGGCGGGTTTCCTGAATCGCTCCTCTATACGAACAAGCGAACCTATGTGGAAAGTGTCTATCAGAAAACGCTGCTGGGAGACATCATCGCCCGAAACGGCATTCGAAACGAGCAGGCGATGCGCATCCTCATGAAAAAAATCGCCGAAACCGTTCGCAACAGCGTCTCCTTCACGAACCTCTACGGTGCCGTCAAAGCGGTCGGCTTCAAGGTCAGCAAGGACAGCATCATTGAGTACGTGAGTTACGCCTCTGACGCGTTCCTTCTCTTCTCGCTGAATAACGCAGCTGCCAGGTTCTCGGAGGCCCAGGGCTCTCCCAAATACTACTTTGCCGACAACGGGATCCTGAACCTGTTTCTGGTCGACAAGACTTCCGCCCTGCTGGAAAACCAGGTAGCCATTTGTCTCCACAGGCTTTTTGGCGATTCACTGCATTTTTTGAAGTCCTCTCAGTCCGATATCGATCTGGACTTCTATATCCCCGATGCGGGGCTCGCCGTTCAGGCTGCCATTTCGCTGACCGACGCGGAAGCCCGTGCTCGGGAGGTCAGGACACTTACGAAGCTGGCTGCCAAAGACCCTGACATTCAGCGCTTTGTCATCGTCACTCTGGAAGAAGAGGAAACGATCGACTGCGATGGCATCTCGATCGAAGTCCTTCCCGCAGCGAAATTTTTACTTGAAATGGAACAAAAGGAGCGGTTGATTTGAAGTATTACGCCGGACATTATGACGTTGCCGTCATCGGCGCAGGCCACGCCGGCATTGAGGCGGGGCTCGCAGCGGCACGCCTCGGGTGTAAGACCGCGGTCTTCACCATCTCGGCTGACTGGGTGGGCAACATGCCCTGCAACCCGGCCATCGGCGGCACGTCCAAAGGACACCTCGTCCGGGAGATCGACGCCCTCGGCGGCGAAATGGCCATTGCGGCGGACAAGAACCTCATCCAGTCCCGCATGCTGAACCTCGGCAAGGGACCTGCGGTCCACTCGCCCCGCGCGCAGATCGACCGCCGGGACTACAGTGCTTATATGAAACGCGTGCTCGAAAGCACGGAGAACCTGGACCTGCGCCAGGGCGAGATCGTCGACCTCGCGCAGGTGCACAGCGACGCGCTGGAAGCTTTGAAAACGCTGCCGACGACGGACGCCGAGGAGGCACTGGCGAAACTGGCGACTGCCCAGAAGGAAGGCGAGGTACATCGCCCCCTGTGGCAGGTAACCACGCAGCTCGAAGCGGTCTACACGGCAGAGACCGTCATCCTCGCTACCGGCACGTTCCTCGGAGGACGCATTTACGTGGGCGATGTATCGTATGCCGCCGGCCCGGACGGCCTCTTCCCCGCGACGGAACTCTCCGGCTCTCTGCAGCGGCTCGGCGTCCAGACCCGCCGCTTCAAGACCGGCACGCCTTCCCGGGTCAATGCCCGGTCGGTGGACCTCGACAAACTCGAAGTCCAGTACGGTGATGAGAAACTCGTCCGCTTCTCCGATGACCTCTCTTTCACACCGGAGAACAAAGCGGTCTGTTATATTACGTATACGGGCGAAGAGACCAAAGAGATCATTCTTGCCAATCTGGAACGCTCTCCCCTCTACGGCGGCAAGATCGAGGGCATCGGCCCCCGGTACTGCCCGTCCATTGAAGATAAGATCGTCCGCTTCCCGGAAAAAGAGCGGCACCAGATCTTCATCGAGCCCTGCGGCCTCCATACCGAAGAGCTCTACCTGCAGGGGCTGTCCTCTTCCCTTCCCGAAGATGTTCAGCTGAAATTCCTGCGCACCATCCCCGGGCTCGAGCACGTGCAGGTCATCCGCACGGCCTATGCCATTGAATACGATTGTGTGGACCCCACATCCCTCTTCTCGTCTCTGGAGTTCAAAGACTTCCCCGGCCTCTTCGGAGCAGGGCAATTCAACGGCTCTTCCGGGTACGAAGAAGCGGCGGCGCAGGGGCTCATTGCCGGCATCAACGCGGCTCTGAAAGTCCAGAATAAAGAACCGTTTACTCTGGACAGAGCCTCCTCTTATATTGGAACGCTCATCGACGACCTCGTCACCAAAGGGTGCAACGAGCCTTACCGGATGATGACGTCCCGGTCCGAATACCGGCTCATCCTGCGGCAGGATAACGCAGACCAGCGACTCCTGCGCTATGGCTATGAACTGGGCCTTGTTTCGAAAGAGCGTTATGATGCGTTACTGGAGAAGGAAGCGTACATCGCGGAAGAGATCGAACGGGCCAGAAAGGTCGTCATTTCGCCGACCGAAGCGGTAAACGCTGTTTTGGTTTCACGTGAAACATCTCCCATCGACAGCGGCGTGAAACTGGCGGATCTCCTGAAACGTCCGCAGCTGAACTACGACGTATTAGAGCCGTTCGACACCACACGGCCACTTTACTACGAAGCTTCTGAAACACGTTCGGCAGCAACCGCTGCTTACCTCAACGAGCAAATCTTCTTTGAAGCAGAGACCGAGCTCAAATATGAAGGCTACATCAAACGCCAGAAGGCACAGGTCAAAGAGATGCGGCGTCTCGAAGAAGTCGCGCTGCCGGAAGGCATCGACTACAACGCCATTGACGGACTGCGGCTCGAGGCGCGGGAAAAACTCGCAAAGATCAAGCCCCGCAGCATCGGTCAGGCCAGCCGGATCTCCGGTGTCAGCCCGGCAGACATCAGCGTCCTGCTGATCTATCTCGAAAAGGAGCGTCACGCATGATCAATAAAACCTTATTAAAAGCGTCCGCGGCAGCGTACGGAGTGAACCTCAACGAAACCGCGATGGACCGCTTCGACAAATACGCGGAAGAACTGGTCGCCTGGAACGAGAAGATCAACCTCACCGCCATCACCGAACCGGACGAGATCGTCATGAAACATTTCGTCGACAGCCTCGTCGTCCTGAGCAAGGTGGACCTGCCGAAAGGCGCGTCCTTACTGGACATCGGCACCGGTGCCGGCTTCCCGGGACTGGCCCTTAAGATTGCCCGCCCGGACCTCAACGTCACGCTCCTCGACAGTACCGAGAAGAAACTCAAGGTCGTCCGCGACATCGCAGAGAAGCTTGGCTTTACGACGGACGAGCAATGCCCGGCAGACGAATTCGGCATTCCTTATTACGATATGGATAAGGAAGCGGTGCACATCATCCACGCCCGTGCCGAAGAAGCCGGTCAGCAGAAGGAATTCCGGGAACGCTTCGACTACGTCACGTCGAGAGCGGTCGCGAACCTTCAGGTCCTCTCGGAACTCTGCATTCCTTTCGTCAAAGTCAAAGGTCATTTCATTTCCATGAAAGGCCCGGAAGGACAGGCGGAAATGGCCGCTGCACTCGGTGCCATTCGCACCCTTGGCGGCAGACTCCAGGAACTCATGGAATATGAACTCGTCAGCGCCTTCGATGAGGAAGCCGACGAGACCGCCAGACGCTCCATCGTCCTCATCAAGAAAAAGAAAAAAACTCCTCACGCGTTCCCGCGCAGGGGAGACCGCATCAAGAAAGTGCCACTCGTCTGAGCCGGAGGTGCCATATGGACATGAACCAACTGGAACAACAGAACCAGCTCCTCCAGCAACAGCTTGAAGTCTTCGCGGAGGCGATCCGCCAGCAGAAGCTTGCCATGGAAGAAGCAGACGCCAGAGTGGCGGAACTGACCGACATCGTGAATCACCTTTCGGAAAAACTCCGTGACCGCGATGCACTCATCCAAGAACAGGAAGCTCAATTGAACGCGCTGCGTTCCCAGCTCCTCACGAACGGAGCTCCGGCAGGGGCGACCATCAAAAAGGTGTCGAACGACGCCGATTGAGTATGCAAAACTTCTGTTTTTCGCGTACCTACGTCGTTTGAACTGATTGTTCCATGTGAAACAATTCGTCAAAAAAATAATTATTTCGACAAGAAATGCCTCCAAACACAATGGTTTGGGGGCGCTTCTTTTCTCTACCACAATCCATTGAGAAACCTTGTTTAAAATCGTTTCACGTGAAACAAAAAGGCCGTATTTCGACCTTTTCAAGACCTTTTCGTTGTGCTAAACTAGAGACATCTTTTCTATATATAAGGTGATCAAATGGCTAAAACCATCGCGATCGTCAACCAGAAGGGCGGCGTAGGCAAAACGACTACGGCCGTCAATCTCGCTGCGGCTCTGGGCCTGCAGAAGCAGAAAGTGCTCATGGTTGACATCGACCCGCAGGGCAACTGCACCAGCGGGTTCGGCATCGAGAAGCAGAACCTGGAGGTCTCGTCTTATGAGATCCTCATCGATCAGGAACCTGCGAAGAATGCCATCATCAAAACCAAATTCAAAAATGTAGACCTGCTCCCGGCCAGCATGGACCTCGCCGGCGCCGAGCTGGAACTCGTCGACATCCCGGAACGTCAGACCCGGCTGAAGAAAGCCCTGGCTGACGTCAAGGAGAACTACGACTACATCCTCCTCGACTGCCCGCCGTCGCTGGGGCTCATCACCCTGAACGCCCTGACGGCATCGGACACGTTCCTTGTGCCCATCCAGTGCGAGTACTATGCACTCGAGGGTCTGTCTCAGCTGCTCAACACGGTCAAGACGATCAAACGGCTCTATAACCCTTCGATCGACCTCGAAGGTGTCGTCCTGACCATGTTCGATAACCGGCTGAACCTGACCCAGCAGGTCGTAGCGGAAGTCAAGAAGTACTTCCCGAATAAAGTCTTCGAGACCGCCATTCCGAGGAATGTCCGTCTGTCCGAAGCACCGAGTTTCGGAATGCCTGTCCTCTATTATGACCGCGGGTCCCGAGGCTCCATGGCGTACATCGCCCTTGCGAGAGAACTTATCAAGAAGAACGCGAAAAGGTGAGTGAAAAATGGCAAAACAACGTGGTCTTGGGCGAGGATTAGACGCACTGTTCACGGAGAGCGACATTGCACGGGAGCCCTCCAGTTCGGTATCGGAACTGCGTCTGACTCAGATCGAACCCAACAAAGAACAGCCCCGTAAGACCTTCGACCAGAAGGCGTTGCAGGAGCTGGCGAAGTCCATCGAAGCCAACGGCATCCTCCAGCCCATGCTGGTCCGACCCATGGACGATGGCACCTATCAGCTGGTAGCCGGTGAACGCCGGTGGAGAGCGTCCCGCATGGTGGGCCTCACCACGGTTCCCGTCATCATCCGGGAAATGTCCGATGAGCAGGCGATGCAGATCTCGCTCATCGAGAACCTGCAGCGTGAAGACCTGAACCCCATCGAAGAGGCGGAAGGCCTGCAGCTGCTCATTACCCGCTATAGTCTTACACAGGAGGAGGCCGCGTCCCGCGTCGGCCGTTCCCGTCCTGCCATCGCGAACTCCATCCGTCTCCTCGGCCTGCCCGAAGAGGTGAGAGAGCTTACCAGAAACGGAGACATCTCCGCCGGCCACGCCCGCGCGCTGCTGGCTCTGGGCGACTCTTCCGAAATGGTGGAGACCGCAAAGCAGATCAAAAAGGAAGAGCTTTCCGTCCGCGACGTCGAGCGACTTGTCAAAGTCAAACAGGATGAGAAGAGCGGAAAGACCCGGGCCAAGAAGTCCCGGACCAGAGAAGCCTTCTACGATGAAGTCGAGATCGCCATGACCCAGTCCATCGGACGCAAAGTCACGGTCAAGGTCCGCCCGAACGCCAAAGGCAAGGGCACCCTGGAGTTCGACTTCTTCTCGAAGGACGACCTCACCAAACTGGCGAACGCACTGAGCGAAGCACTCAACGAAGAATAACCAAGTTGATAACACCATTAGCATAAAGGAGACCAATCACAATGCTGGACATCAAAGTCATCCGAGAAAACCCTGAGCGCGTCAAAGCTGCGGTCAAGTCCCGCAACGGCAACCTGGATGCGGAAGTCGACGAGCTCATCGCCATCGACGCGGAGCGCCGCGCGCTGCAGCAGGAGAACGACAAACTGAAACAGCAGCAGAACGAAGCTTCCAAGCAGATCCCCCAGATCAAGAAGGCCGGGGGAGACGCCTCCGAGATCTTCGCCAAGATGGGCGAGATCAAGACCCAGGTCAAGGCGAACGACGAGAAGCTCGCTTCCCTCGCTGACCGTCAGAAGCAGATCGTCCTCGGCATCCCGAACATTCCGGACGAGAGCGTCCCGATTGGCAAGGATGACACCGAAAACGTTGAGATCCGCCGCTGGGGCGAGCCGAAAGACTTCGGCTTCGAGCCCAAAGCGCACTGGGACCTCGGTGCTGACCTCGGCATCCTGGACCCGGAGACCGCCGCGAAAGTCACCGGCACCCGCTTCCATTTCTACAAAGGCGCCGGCGCCAGACTCGAGCGCTCCGTCATCAACTACTACCTGAACACCCACACCGAACACGGTTATACGGAAGTCTTCCCGCCGTTCCTCGTCAATCGCGCATCCATGACCGGTACCGGCCAGCTGCCGAAGTTCGAGGAAGACGCTTTCAAGACCACCGACGACCTGTTCCTCATCCCGACCGCGGAGGTCCCCGTCACCAACATGTTCCGTGATGACATCCTCGACGGCAACGAACTGCCCTACAAGTTTGCCGCCTACTCCGCCTGCTTCCGTGCCGAAGCCGGTTCCGCCGGTCGCGATACCCGTGGCCTCATTCGTCAGCACCAGTTCAACAAGGTCGAGCTCGTCAAGTTTGCCCGTCCTGAGAACTCCTTCGAGGAACTCGAGTCTCTGACCAACGACGCAGAGCGCGTCCTGCAGGGCCTCGGCCTTCCGTACCGCGTCGTGTGCCTCAGCTCCGGCGATCTCGGCTTCTCCAGCGCAAAGACCTATGACATCGAAGTCTGGATGCCCAGCTACGGCCGCTACGTCGAGATCAGCTCCTGCTCCAACTTCGTCGACTACCAGGCCCGCCGTATGAACATCCGCTTCAAGGACAGCCCGAAAGACAAGCCCCAGCTCGTTCACACGCTGAACGGTTCCGGCGTTGCCATCGGCCGCACCGTCGCCGCCATCCTCGAGAACTACCAGAACGAAGACGGCAGCGTCACCGTCCCGGAAGCCCTCCGCCCGTACTTCGGTACCGACATCATCAAGTAAGCGGTTGGCGATTTACTGATAAAGCACAAAACCCCGGCTAGTGATAGCCGGGGTTTTTCTTGTATTTACTGCCTTTTCAGGCATATGACTTTGAAATATCCGTATGTGTGCTTTCAGCGTAAATCGCGAAACGATTAACTGGTTACAGTTTGCTCCAGCCGATGATGGTTTTCACCAGTTTTGCGGCGAGGTCGCCGATGGTGGAACCGATGGAGGAGACCGTCTTGGACAGGAAGCTGGAGATCGCGTTCTGGATCTTCGTGGTCTGCTCGATGATGCGGTTGCTCGTATCGATCCGCTCGATGATCTTATGGACTGTCGCTTTGATGCCGGTCGTGACCGGATGATCATCCGTCGTGTCGATGGCCTGTTCCACGCCCAACAGGATCTTCTGCGTCTTCAGCGCGCTGTTCGTGCGGAGACTGGTGGAGTAGTTGTAGAAGATCCAGTTTCTATCCACCTTGCCGGTGATGACGGCCTTGGACTTCTTCGCGACCTGATCGCCAAAGACGAGCAGGTTCTGTGCGGTCCTGCCATAGGCGTAGAGGTACTTGGTCATGTCCTTCGCGAGGTCAAGCTCGGACTTGTAGACCAGGTTGCCGCCCATGTAACGGTAGAGGATGTTCGAGTAGAACGTGATCGTATACTTCGTGATATCCTCTTGCCCGGTCAGTGTATTGGTGATGAGGTTGCCGGTGGCACCGCGGGTGATGTAGTTCAGGACCTTGTCTGCTTCAGACTTGAAGTCGTAGTTGCGGAGCCAGGTGTAATAGTCCTCTGCAAAATAAGGAGCGATGATACCCATGTCAGCAACCTGAGCATAATACCAGTTCTGCGGGTTCGGATCTTCCGGATGCCAGGTCAGGTCGACGGTGTAGAAGAACGGGCTGCGGAAGTAGCCATCGGGAACACTGGTCTCAAAGAGGATATACTTGCCGGCGGGCATCTTCTTTGTGAGGATAGCGTGCTTCGGGAGGAGCTCAAGAGCTTTGATTTCCTCGTCCGTAAGGGCTCCGGAGATAGCCGTCATTAGTTCGACTGCGAAGTCCATCACGTTATCGTTCATAAGGATCGGGTAAACCCAATCGTTGATCGTGTCATAGTAGAGGTTTCCGTTCTCGTCCCAGAGCGGCGTTTTCGAATTAGCCATCTTCTTGCCGAGGTCAATGACCAGGTTGATAATCGCGTTGGTCGTCGGGTCCGGGAACACCTCATCGATGAGTTCCATCTCTTCCGCTTTACCGAGAACAATGCCACTGGCCTTCATGAGAATCTCGATGGACCAGTTGAGCGTAACGTTATCATTCGGGTCGAAATGGACGATACCATTTTCATCTGCGGTCTCTTTGAGAATGGCCGGCAGTCTGATGTTGGTGTCATTGCTCATAAAGTCGATCATCGGATCCATGGCAGAAGCCTGTACCAGAGCCCAGTAGGTGCCGAGGAGCTTGTAAGCGTTCTTTCCATCGATGGATATCTGAGCGTTTTCGCTATCCCATTTCAGAACTTCATTATGAAGGATGCTGAGTTCTTCCCAGGTGAAGCCTTCCGTTCCGAGCAGGTCAACCGCATTCTTAAAGGTATCTCTGCCAAGGGCATATGCTGCCTTGATGATCTTTTCTGTCTCGTCGCGATTCACCATGACGAATTCGGAACCGGGGACCGGTTCATCGCCCAGGTTGGCGGAGGTGAACTCGACACCGGGGTCCCGTGCATCGAGGAAGATGCCGGGCATGGTGAAGTCAGCGGTCAGCCAGTCGATATCAACATCAAAGATCCAGAAGTCGATGGATGTTTCCAGATCGATGCTGCCAAGTTTTTCTTCATACCCGACATAACAGGTGCCGCGATCGTCACTCTTGACGTTAACATAGATTTTGCCTCTGGAAGGTGCTGCAACCGTATAGCCGTCTTCGTCCAGACCACGGATTTCAAGATAGTACGGACCATAAGGGATGTCCTTCGCACCATAGAGGCGATAGAGGGATTCCAGAGGACCAACATCCTGCATGATCCATCCAAATGCTCCCTGCAGCCACTTGAAAACTGTCTCGGAAAAACCGAAAATACCATCTGCTGTGTAATTGAAGGAGGGGAAGAAACCCTGATCATAAACAGCATTTTCTGTAAGCTTGTATTCCTTGCCCTGCATGTTGACAAGGTAGAGCTCCGGGTGAGGAGTTTCATGGTTGGACAAAAGGTCCTGTACCTCTCTTTTCAAAATTGTGAGGAAGTGGTCGAAACCACTGTTGGGGTTGTGCCCGAATACAAGGTCTGTCATCGAGTCGCCATAGACCATGACCCCTACATCGATGCTTCCATTGGCAGCAGGTGCGGTAACATCCGATTCCTCTGCGGGTGCAATATCGGAATTCACGTCCACGGCAGGTGCCACGTTGGGAGACGTGTCGTTCTCCGCTGCCATGACGCCAAAGGGGACAAGGCAGAGGATCATCGCAACTGCCAGCACAATGCTGATAATACGTTTTCTCATTGTGTTACTCCTTTTGTGTGTTTCTCATGTTCGGTTGTGCGGATGACTAATGTCTTAACTTAAGTTTAAAAGAAAAGACTTATAGAACTCTTAAAAAACCTTTAAATATGCTGAAAAGCAGAAAATATTTATTCGTACGCGTAAAGAAAAATGGCGTGAAACGTTACGTTTTGGCATGTGCGTCTGCTAACTTCAGCAAAAAAATGACCCCCACACAGAAGACACAAAAGTGCTCTGGTGGGGGTTATTTGCTATTCAGCAGTCGGTCTGAGCTTCGGTCAAATCGTGCTTACTCCTCGGTCGGTGCGTCGACGTTTACTCCTCGAGGGGGCTCGATGCTTACTCCTCGGTCGGAGCTTCGGCATTTACTTCTCGAGGGAACTTCGGTGCTTACTCCTCCGTCGGTGCTTCAATGCTTATTCCTCCGTCGGTGCTTCGGCGGGGGCGTCGTAGAGGGCGTCTCGTTTGACGGTCTCGCAACCAATAACAACGAGACCTGGTACATTCGAAAAGGTAAAGTCGACTCTTCCTACACTGGAGAGTACGACTGGAAAGGCACCCTCTACACGGTCACGACTGGCAAAGCGGAAGTGAAAAAAGCACATCTAATAGGCGAAAAGACGAGCACTGATCTGCTCGTCTTTTTTCATGTCCAATACAAATATCTCTTTGCGCAGGTGTCGTTTTTTGCAGGAGTGTTTTTTCGCAGGTGTACGCTTTTTCGCAGGTGTACGCTTTTTGCGGGTGTACGCTTTGCAGGCGTACGCTTTTTGCAGGCGTACGCTTTGTACAGGCGCATGATCATTTACCATAAATAAAGTCTCAATGGATCTAAATACCGGGGAAGGGGAAGCCAAAGAGCGTAGGAGAAAGCCACCTTCCCCTGTCCCCGGACCCCTACCCCTTTCGGCTTTCTCGCAGACTGGAAAAAACGCTGAAAAAGGTATGCTTTTCCAAAAGAGGGGTTCTTTGAATGAAAGTCAGATTTTGGAGAAGGCTTTGCCTCATTTGGTCTGACTTTAGGAGGGTGGCTTGAGTGAAAAGTCAGACCTTGGAGAAGGCTTTGCCTCATTCGGTCTGACTTTAGGACGGTGGCTTGAGTGAAAAGTCAGACATTGAAGAAGGCTTTGCTCGATTTGGTCTGACTTTAGGACGGTGGCTTGAGTGAAAAGTCAGACCTTGAAGAAGGCTTTGCTCGATTTGGTCTGACTTTAGGACGGTGGCTTAAGTGAAAAGTCAGACCTTGAAGAAGGCTTTGCCTCATTTGGTCTGACTTTAGAGAGAAGGCTTGAGTGAAAAGTCAGACCTTGAAGAAGGCTTTGCCTCATTTGGTCTGACTTTAGGACGGTGGCTTGAGTGAAAAGTCAGACCTTGGAGAGGGTTTTACTCGATTTGGTATGACTTTGGGAGGGTAGCTTGAGTGAAAAGTCAGACCTTGAAGAAGGCTTTGCCTCATTTGGTCTGACTTTAGGAGGGTGGCTTGAGTGAAAAGTCAGACCTTGAAGAAGGCTTTGCTCGATTTGGTCTGACTTTAGGACGGTGGCTTGAGTGAAAAGTCAGACCTTGGAGAGGGTTTTACTCGATTTGGTATGACTTTGGGAGGGTAGCTTGAGTGAAAAGTCAGACCTTGAAGAAGGCTTTGCCTCATTTGGTCTGACTTTTGAACTCTTCACCACGGGGAGAAGTTTAAAACCCTACAAGAATAGTTTTCTGACTGTTGTTTTGTAGGGTTTTGGTGATATAAGAAGAACCTTTTTCCCACCAGAATCAATGAGTCAGAGTTGTTTTGTGGGAAACGCTTTCTAAAATCAGGCTTTTTTCCTACAGAATCGGAATATGAAATACGATTTGTTGGGTTGTACCCTTGCAAGAGGCAGAAAAATCCCCACATTTGAGTGTTTTCTTTACTCAAATGTGGGGATCCATTCTTACGTTATTAGGCGTTTACTCCTCGAGGGAGTTTTGATGCTTACTCTTCGACAGGAGCTTCGGCCGGAGCGTCGGAGAGGACTTCGAAGTTCTCGGGCTCGGCGTCGAAGAGGACGGGGCAGCGGGTGCCTGGGCCTCAGCGGAGGGAGCAGCTTCGATGCTTACTCCTCGACAGGTGCTTCGGCCGGAGCGTCGGAGAGGACTTCGAAGTTCTCGGGCTCGGCGTCGGAGAGGACGGGGCAGCGGGTGCCTGGGCCTCAGCGGCGGGAGCAGCTTTGATGCTTACTCTTCGACAGGTGCTTCGGCCGGAGCGCCGTAGAGGACTTCGAAGTTCTCGGGCTCGGCGTCGGAGAGGACGGGGGCAGCGGGTGCCTGGGCCTCAGCGGCGGGAGCAGCTTTGATGCTTACTCCTCGGTCGGTGCTTCGGCCGGGGCGCCGTAGAGGACTTCGAAGTTCTCGGGCTCGGCGTCGAAGAGGACGGGGCAGCGGGTGCCTGGGCCTCAGCGGCGGGAGCAGCTTTGATGCTTACTCCTCGGTCGGTGCTTCGGCCGGGGCGTCGTAGAGGACTTCGAAGTTCTCGGGCTCGGCGTCGGAGAGGATGGGGGCAGCGGGTGACTGGGCCTCAGCGGCGGGAGCGGCTTCGACGACCGGTGCTTCGGCAGCAGCGGGTGCGGCCTCGGCGACAGCAGCGGCGTTCTCAGCCTCAGCTTCTGCGGCAGCAGCGTGCTCGGCTTTGGCCTTCGCTTTGATCTCCTCGGCGTTGAACTTCGGGGCGATGATGCCGTAGCGGCTGCCTTCGGAGTCGGAGCGGGGAGCGCGGGCGGGAGCTGCCGGTGCGTCGGAAGCAGCGGAGCGGCCACGATTGCCGCCGTTGCCGCGACCACCGCGGTCATTGCGACCACGGCCACCGCGATCGTTTCCGCGACCACCGCGTCCACGGTCGTTGCGACCACGGCCGCCATTGTTGCGCGGCTGGAGCGGTTCGACACCTTCGGCCAGCGCGATGACCACGCGGCGGTCGGAGTCGGAGCCGATGGAGTAGGACTGGAGGCCCTCCATCTCGGCGATGGTGGTGTGGATGATCCGTCTCTCGGACGGGTTCATCGGGTTCAGGGTCATGTTGCGGCCGTATTTCCGGACACGGCGGCCGTTCTTGCGGGCAATGTCCTTGAGGGTGCGTTCACGCTTCTCGCGGTAGTCACCGACGTTGATGGAAATGCGGACAGACTTGCCATCTTCCTTACCGCGGTTGGCAGCAAGGCGGGTGAGGTACTGGATGGAGTCCAGGGTCTCGCCGCGGCGGCCGATGAGCAGAGAATAGTTGTCCTCGGAGGACACTTCGAAGAAGTATTCTTTGCCTGCCTTCGTCACATCGATGTCGTAGTTCTCGATGCCGAGGCCTTCGATGACGGTTTTCAGGTACGCATACGCCTTTTTGACCTGCTCCGGAGCTTCCTCCATGGAAACGGCTTCGCGGGGTTCCGCAGGTTTCTCAGCAGCCTTCTCGGCCTTCTTGGGCGATGTACCCTTCTTCTCTTCTGCAGCCTTTTCTTTTTTCGGAGCAGCTGCTTTCTCCTTCTTCTGGTTGGCGGGCTTCTCAGCCTTCTGCTGAGCCTTCGCCTTCGCGTTACCGGAGCTCTTCTTGACAGCGGCTACTTTCGGTTTCTCTTCCTTGGCCTCATAGAAGGCGCGGACTTCGGCCTGCTTACCGCCGAAAAGACCAAACTTTTTCTTTTCGGGGAACTGCAGGACTTCGAACTGGACGTCTGCATCTTCGGGGGCATTCAGAGAACGGATGGCCGACTGCTGTGCTTCCTCAATGGTAGCACCGATCGCGATTGCATCTTTTACCATGCGTTTTCTTTCCTCCTTACATCCGGCTTCTCCGGATGGGATTTAAAAAGAGCCGCCGCAGTAGGAGTCGAAGTAGAAGCGGCGGCTGTTTTTTCGTAATGAAATTTTACCGGACGGACTGTTTGACCACGAGCTCCTTGGAGCGGCGGACGTTGGTCTCGTCGACGAGGACCTGGGCAATGACCTTCTCAGGTGTGTAGAGCTTGTCGAGAACGATCATCTGGATGAAACTCAGGACAGAGTTGACGGCCCAGTAGATACCGATACCGACCGGGAAACTCCAGGACAGCCACAGGGACATGAAGGGCATGAACATGAGCATGCAGCCCATCGTCGCCATGTTGGACATCTCGGCGTTCATCCGGCGGGAGCGGATCAGGGAATAGATGGAGGTCAGCATTGCGGCAGCGAATGCCAGGATGGGGATGATGATGATCATCTTCTGGTCGTGCCAGACCTGACCGGGAATGTCACCGAAGTTGAAGGGACCGGCACGGAAGTGGTCGGCAAAGTCGGTCAGAACGGCATACGCGTCGTTCGGGAACTTGTCGCCGAGGTCAGCCTTCAGTTCGTCAAGGTGGTTGAGGATCGGGATCTCCATCCAGCGGGAAGAACGGGAAGATTCCACATATTTCTTGACGGCGGTGGAGAGCGTGTCGACCAGTCCATCGCCATAACGGTTCAGGCGAAGGATGTAGGTCAGCGGCATGTAGATGGCACCGTAAAGACCCATGATGACGGGCATCTGGATGAGAAGGGCGCCGCAGCCGGTGGACATGGAACCGAAGCCTTCCTTCGAGTAGAAGTCCTGGATGGCCTGCTGCTGTTCCTGCGGGTCGGTGTACTTGGATTTGATCTTGTTGATGCGGGCCTGCATCCGCTTGGTCTTTGCCTGGCTCTTCTGCTGATTGATGGAAGTCGGGAGCAGGACGAGCTTGACGAGGACGGCAAGGACGATGACGGCGGCGAGGTAGTTCTTCTGGAAAATGGTGTAGAACAGGAAGATCAGCCAGCCGAACGGATACGAGAAAATATTATAGATCAGCTTGTAAAAACCCATATGTTTTCTCCTAATAGTATTCTTTTTCTTCGGGGACCGGGTCGTAGCCGCCGGAAGTCAGCGGGCTGCAACGGACGATGCGCCAGGCAGTCATGGCGGTCCCTTTCACTGCTCCGTACCGGTCGATGGCCTCGTAGCCGTACTGGGAGCAGGTGGGGTAGAACTTACAGGTGGCGGGTGTGTGGACGGTAATGTGCTTCTGGTAGAAGCGGATGCTCTTCTTGAGCGCTTCCTGCGGCACACTCATGGGCGATTCACCTCTTGTTCTCGTTACGAGGGAATGATGTTCCCCTTCTTCAGGTGTTTGACCATCACTTGTTCCAGGTCATAGCTTTTCCTGTACCTGGTCCGCCCGCGTGCAACGAATACGAAGTCGTACCCCTCAAGGTACTCTCCATATTCTTTGTACACGTTCTGGAACGCCGCGCGGATGAGTCTGCGGGACTTGTTCCGCTCCACGGCGTTTCCGATTTTCTTGCTCGTCGTAATACCTATACGACAAATTCCCGCACGGTTCTTCATGAAATAAGTAACCAGTGCAGGATTTGCATATGATGTCCCTCTCATATAGAGACGTCTGAAATCTGTATTACGCTTTAAAGTAGTCATAGAAGGTCAGCGTAGCTGGACTTACGCAGTCAGGTTCTTTCTGCCCTTGGCTCTGCGACGGGCAATGACCTTGCGACCGTTGCGGTCGGACATTCTTTTACGGAAGCCGTGTTCTTTGGCTCTGTGCCGCTTCTTCGGCTGATAGGTTCTCTTCACAGATTATCCCTCCGTTTCGTATTTGGACTTGCAGGTCGTAATTATATAATAAAAGATACATAAAAGTCAATCACAAGATATTGAGGTGTCAAAAGAAAAGAATACTATTCGAAAAATCAAAAAAATGGCTTGCCAACTGAAAAAACAAAGAGCTGAAGTGTGCCCCGGAGACGTCTGGGGTCCCTCGCAGAGGGGGTTCGGCTGGCGGGCGGATCCGGGGCCACTTCGGCGACACAAAAAAAGCCACTTTTCATTGCGGAAAACTGCCGTTTTTTATTGTGGAAAACCTCTGATTATGGTAGAATGAATCAGTTGCATATTTTGCTCAGACGAGCACATATTATTATGTATTTTTATATAAGTTGTAATTAGTGGAAAAGAGGGACGCAATGGACTCCTACAATGACATCTGGGAACTGGTCCGAAGCTACTGCCGGGAGAAGGTCAGTGAGACCATCTACAGCCTGTGGCTGGAGCCGCTCGAACTGAAGTCTTTCGAGGACGATCAGGTCATCCTGTCCGCCTCCGACTTCAAGGCGAACATCGTCCGCAGCAAGTTCAAGAACCTGCTGGACGAGGCTTTCGAGAACTATATGGGCTTCCCGATCAACGTTGTCATCCAGTCAGAAGGCAAGTCGGACGACCGGACCCCCAAAGCGGAAGAAGCACCGAAGAGCACGAACCACCCCATGGTGAACGACGAGCTGACCTTCGACACCTTCGTCGTCGGCTCCTCCAATACCTTCGCGCACGCGGCAGCGCTCGCCGTCGCCAACGCGCCGGGGGAGGCCTACAACCCGCTGTTCATCTACGGTAACTCGGGCCTCGGCAAAACGCATCTGCTTTACGCGATCTGCGACCGCATCGCCAGAGACAATCCCGACGCGAAGATCCTCTACACCCGCGGTGAAGACTTTACCAACGAACTCATCTCCAGCATCCAGAAACAGACGACGGAGGAGTTCCACAATAAATACCGCACGGTCGATGTCCTGCTCGTCGACGACGTCCAGTTCATCGCCGGCAAAGACCGGACCCAGGAAGAGTTCTTCCACACGTTCAACACGCTGGTCCAGGACAAGAAGCAGATCGTCCTGACTTCCGACCGGCCTCCGAAGGAGATCGCCAACCTGGAAGACCGGATCCGCACCCGGTTCGAATGGGGCCTCCTCGCAGACATCCAGCCCCCGGACCTCGAGACGCGCATCGCCATCATCAAGCGCAAAGCGGACTATTATAAACTGGACCTGCCCGATGACGTCGTTCAGTTCATCGCCGAAAAGATCAAGAACAACGTCCGACAGCTCGAGGGCACCGTCAAGAAGCTGCACGCTTACTACAACATCAACCACCAGCGGCCGACGGTCCAGAGCGCGACGAAGGTCATCACGGACCTCATGAACGACTTCCAGCCGGTCCCCGTCACCATCGACAAGATCCTCAACGAAGTGGCCCGCACCTACGGCACCACCGTCGAGAACATCACGTCGGAGAAGCGGAACTCGAACATCACCCAGGCCCGGAAGGCTGCCATCTACATCGTCCGGGAGATCACCGGCCTCAGCTACGAGGAAATCGGCAAGGCCTTCGGCGGCAAGCACCACTCCACTGTCATGTACAACTACGAGCAGGCGGAGAAGGAGATGAAAAAGGACCCCGCGGTCCGCTCGACCATCCAGAGCATCATCAACAACATCAACGAGGCACAGACGAATTATTGACCGTTTCGTCCGCAATCCACTCCGCGGGTTTCCACATTTTCCACATGTGGCGATATACCGCCTGTGCAATCCGCAGTTTACGCCACATTTCGCGGAGAGTTTCTGTGGAGCGTGAAAACATCGACGGCAATCCGTGAAACTCGGTTTTCAGGATTTTACGCCGCCTCTACTACTATAGACTAAGAACCATACTCATTTCGTAAGGAGAAAACCACTATGAAGATCATCTGCAACACCGCAAGATTCAATGAAGCCTGTCAGAACGTTCAGCGCGCTGTTTCCAGCAAAGCGACCATGCCGATCATCGAAGGCATCCTCATGAAGGCTGCCTCTGGCCAGGTCCAGCTCACCGGTTATGACATGGACATGGGCATCACCACTGTTCAGGAAGCCCGCGTCGAGGAAGAGGGCGCCATCGTCCTGAATGCCCGTCTCCTCTGCGATATCCTGCGCCGCCTGCCCGGCGAGACCGTTTCCATCGAAGCGGACGCCCGTCTGCAGTGCACCATCCGCTGCGGCGAAGTCGAGTACCAGCTCGTCGGCAACGATGCCAAGGAGTACCCGGAACTTCCGACCGTCAGCGAAGAAGTCCCCGTCATCATCGACTCCGAGACTCTTGAGAAAATGGTCAAGCAGACCATCTTCGCTGTCTCCACCAACGACACCAAGGTCGTCCACACCGGCATCAAGTTCGAAGTGTCTGAGAATACGCTCAAGCTGATCGCCGTCGACGGCTTCCGTCTGGCCATCCGCACCGAGGCCATCAACTACACCGGAGAGCCCCTGTCCTTCGTCGTTCCGGCGAAGACCCTCTCTGAGGTCATCAAGCTCATCAACGAGGCGGAGGTCGTTGCCCTGAAGGTCGCGGCCCGCCACATCGTCTTTGAAGTCGGCGCTTACGCGCTCATCTCCCGTCTCCTGGACGGCGAGTTCCTCGACTACAACGCGGCCATTCCGAAAGCGCATTCCACCGAAGTCGAAGTCGACACCAAGACCATCATTTCGGCGATCGACCGCATGTCCCTGATGATCTCTGACAGAGTCAAGAGCCCGCTGCGCTGCATCTTCGACGAAAATGTCATTCGTATGAGCACCAGCACCACCATCGGTGCCGCCAACGACAAAGTCCCGGCGAAGATCGACGGCAACCGGGTCGAGATAGGCTTCAACAACCGCTTCCTTCTCGACGCGTTCCGTGCCTGCGACCTCGACACCGTCAAGGTCACCCTGAACGGCCCGCTTTCTCCCATCACCGTCGTACCGGTCGAAGGCGACAGCTTCCTGTTCCTCGTCCTGCCGGTCAGACTCAGAAACGAAAAGTGATAGTTCAATCACTTGATATTTCTAACTACAGAAATATAGAGTCAATCGAGTTTCAGCCGTCTCCGGGCGTGAACGTTATTTATGGCGAGAACGCCCAGGGGAAGACGAACCTGCTGGAAGCCATCTGGCTGTTCACAGGGCTGCGGTCGTTCCGGGGTTCGAAGGAGCGTGAGCTTCGACGGTTCAATGCAGAGGCCGCAAAATTGTCTATGGCGTTCCACAACGACGTTCGGGACATGACGGCAGATATTCTCATTACCGATAAGAAAACGGCTTCCCTGGGCGGCCTGCCCTACGGAGCGTCCACCAGACTGGTGGGAGAATTCCTCGCTGTCATCTTTGCGCCCCAGCACCTGGACCTCATCAAGGGCGGTCCGGCCGAGCGCCGGAAGTTCCTGAATCAGGCCCTCTGTCAGCTGAAACCGAACTACGCGAAAGCGCTGACCCAGTTCAACCGGACCATGCAGCAGCGTAACCAGCTCCTGAAAGATGCCATCTATCACTCCGAGCTGTATGACACGCTGGACGTCTGGGACGACCGGTTCTGCACCTTCGGTGCGTATGTCATCTCGGAGCGCATGAAATACCTCGACGAACTCCGTCCGTTCCTGGAAGAGTTCTACGGCGGCATTTCCGGCGGCAGAGAAAAGATCTCCGTCGAGTATGCAGCCGGGACCGGTTCGTCTTCAAGCGCCGGCTCTGCCAGCTCAAAGTTTCAGACTCAGGCTGCAAAACTGGCCGGGCTGGAAAGTGAAAATACAGAACAGGAATCATTCCAGTTCTCTTCTTCGGACCCTGCGGTCATCAAAGAGGAGCTGGCGGTGCTTTTGAAGGCACATCGCCGGGAAGACGCGTTTGCCGGCTTTACGACGGTCGGTCCTCACCGCGACGACCTCGTCGTCAAGCTCGACGGCCTGTCGGTCAAGTCGTTCGGCTCCCAGGGCCAGCAGAGGTCCTGCGCTTTGAGCCTCAAAATGTCCGAAGGCTTCGTCATCCGCGCGCTGACCGGCAAGCAGCCCGTCGCGCTGCTCGACGACGTTATGTCCGAACTGGACGCCGGCCGGCAGGACTACATCCTCAACCACATCGACGGCTGGCAGGTGTTTCTCACCTGCTGCGAACCGTCGAGCATCCTGCTCTCGAAGCAGTCCGAGAACGGCAAACTCTTCGAAGTCGCGGCTGGTAAATTGGTTTGATTTTTGGCTTTTCATGGGTTCCGTCGCAAGAGGCCACCGAGCCACTTGCCAGCCGAACCCCCTCTGCGAGGGACCCCAAGTGTCTCTGCGGCACTCTTGTTCCTCCCCGAGAAGAAAGGTCAAAAGCCAAAAATCAGAAAGAAGTTTTACTATGTTTCTTCACTTAGGCGCAGACACCGTCATTCAGACGGACCACATTCTGGGCATCTTCGACCTCGATACGACGACCGTGCAGAAAAGTTCCCGCGAGTACTTAAACCTCGCCGAAAAAGCCGGCCGCGTCGTCAACGTCAGCCCCTTCGAGTTGCCGAAGTCGTTTGTGGTCACAAAAGAAGAAGAAACCATCATCGTTTATTTATCGCAATTGAGTTCCAACACGCTGTTGGGACGTTTGAACAGCGGAACATTTTCCGTATAAGTCGTTAATGCAACTTTCGATTCTGGAGGTTTTACTTTGGATAAAGAAAAAATGAACGCAGAAGTTCTGGAGAACACCGCAGGCGAACTGACGGGAGAAGACGCTGAGGTCAGCGAAGACCCGTATGCCGGCATGACTCCGGAGGAGGCCGAGAAGGCTGCGGCGAAAGCGGCTGCAGACCGGGCGGCGGCCATTGAGGCGGCGGAGCTCGCAGCGGAACAGGCTGCGGACGAGGCGGTCCAGGCGAAGGAAGCTGCCATCGGCGAGTTCGATGACGTGGAAGAAATGGACACCATCGTCGAGGAAGACTATGGTGCCGAGCAGATCCAGGTCCTCGAAGGTCTCGAAGCGGTCCGGATGCGTCCCGGCATGTACATCGGTTCGACCGGTCCCCGCGGACTCCACCATCTGGTCTATGAGATCGTCGATAACTCCATCGACGAGGCGCTGGCCGGCTTCTGTACACACATTGAAGTGAACATCCTGCCCGGGGACATCATCGAAGTCCGCGACAACGGTCGAGGCATCCCCGTCGGCATCAATGAGAAACTGGGCATTTCCTCGGTCACGGTCGTTCTGACCGTCCTCCATGCAGGCGGCAAGTTCGGCGGTGGCGGATACAAGGTCTCCGGCGGTCTCCACGGCGTCGGTTCCTCCGTCGTCAACGCCCTGTCTGACTGGCTCGAAGTCGAAGTCCGTCAGGACGGGCATGTCCACTACCAGAAGTTCAACCTGGGTGTTCCGGAAGAGGACCTCAAGGTCATCGGCGACACGGAAGAGACCGGTACCACCATCCGGTTCAAGGCCTGCGGCGACATCTTCCAGGAGACGACCGTCTACGACTTTGAGACCCTGCAGAAGCGTCTCAGAGAACAGGCCTTCCTGAACGCCGGTCTTAAGATCACGCTGACCGACCTTCGGGAGGTCGCAGAGAAGGACCTCGAGGAAGCGAAACAAATCTCCTCCAAAATCTCCAACAAGAAAAAAGAAGAGGAGTTCGGCGAAGCCGAGACCGAAGTGCTTGCGAACCTGCCGAACGTCCACCAGGAAATCTACTGCTACGAAGGCGGCATCTCCGAATTCGTCCAGCTCATCAATAAAGTCCGCGGGTTCCAGCCGCTGCACGACGAGGTCATCTCGTTCAAGGCGGTCAAGACCGACCGCGAAGTGGACGTCGCCCTCATGTACAACGACTCCTACTCTGAAGTCATGTACTCCTTCGCGAACAACGTCCGCACCATCGACGGCGGTACCCACGAGACCGGTTTCAAGACGGCACTCACCCGTGTCTTCAACGACTACGGCAAGAAGTACGGCTACCTCAAGGAAGGCGACAAGAAGCTGTCCGGTGACGACGTCCGCGAAGGTCTTGTGGCAGTCATCTCCGTCAAGCTGACCGACGCCCAGTTCGAGGGCCAGACCAAGGGCAAGCTCGGAAACACCGACATTACGCCGCTGGTCTCGAAGGGCACTTATGAAAAACTCATGGAGTACTTCGAGGAGCACCCGCAGGTCGCCAAGGCGATCTACAACAAGGCGCTCGAAGCGGCCCGTGCCAGAGAAGCCGCGCGCAAAGCCCGCGACCTCGCCCGCCGGAAGACCGCGCTGGAAGGCAACTCCCTGCCCGGCAAGCTGTTCGACTGCCTCGACAAGGGCAACGAACTGACCGAACTGTACATCGTCGAGGGTGATTCCGCCGGCGGCTCTGCCAAGGAAGGCAGAGAGAGACAGTACCAGGCCATTCTTCCCCTCTGGGGCAAGATGCTGAACGTCGAGAAGGCGCGCATCGACAAGGTCATCGGCAACGACAAGCTGACGCCGATCGTCACGTCCCTCGGCACCGGCATCGGCGACGAGTTCGACATCACGAAGCTGCGGTATGACAAGATCATCCTGATGGCCGATGCCGACGTCGACGGCGCCCACATCCGTACGCTGCTGCTCACATTCTTCTTCCGTTATATGAGACCGCTCATCGAGACGGGACATGTGTACATCGCCCAGCCGCCTCTTTACAAGATCTCCAAGGGCAAGAAATTCGCCTACGCCTACTCCGATGAGGAGCGCGACCAGGAGATCGAGAACTTCGGCGGCAACTGCGACATCCAGCGGTACAAAGGTCTTGGTGAGATGGACCCGGAACAGCTCTGGGAGACCACCATGGACCCGAAGACCCGCATCATGCTGAGAGTCAACCTGGAAGACGCCATGGAGGCGGACGAGACCTTCTCCATCCTCATGGGCGACCAGGTCGAGCCGCGGCGTGAGTTCATCCAGAAGAACGCAAAATACGTTCAGAACTTAGACGTTTGAGAAAGGGGGGCGATTCACCATGGCCAAAGCATCATCCGAAATGCAAAAGCAGCGGGAGCAGGCGTTCCGCGAGAACCTCGCGACGCAGAAGATCGTTCCCGTCGACCTGAAAAATGAAATGCGGAAATCGTTCCTCGACTACTCCATGTCGGTCATCGTGGAACGTGCGCTGCCAGACGTCCGTGACGGACTGAAACCGGTCCATCGCCGCATTCTCTATACCATGCACGAAAACGGGCTGACGCCCGACAAGGCTTACCGCAAGTGCGCCGACACCGTCGGTTCCGTTCTGGGTCGGTACCACCCCCACGGCGACGCGTCCGTCTATGACGCTATGGTCCGTCTTGCACAGGACTTCGCCATGCGGTACACACTGGTGGACGGCCACGGTAACTTCGGTTCCATCGACGGCGACCCGCCCGCTGCCTACCGTTACACCGAGTCCCGCATGAGCAAGATCTCCCAGAGAATGCTCACGGACATTGACAAAAACACGGTCGACTTCATGCCGAACTATGACGACCGTCTGAAAGAGCCCACCGTCCTGCCCTCCCGGTATCCGAACCTGCTGGTCAACGGGTCCATGGGCATCGCCGTCGGTATGGCGACGAACATCCCGCCCCACAACATGCGGGAAGTGGTCGACGGTATGTGCGCGGTCATCGACAACCCGGACATCGAGCTGCCGGAACTCATGGAGCACATCCCGGGCCCCGACTTCCCGACGGGCGCCATGATCATGGGCCGCTCCGGCATCCGCGCGGCATACGCCACCGGCCGCGGCAAGCTCACGGTCCGCGCCAAAACGGAGATCGTCGAAAAGAAAAACGGCCGCTTTGAGATCAAAGTGACCGAGATCCCTTATAACGTCAACAAAGCGCGCCTCGTCGAGTCCATCGCGGACCTCGTCAAGGAAAAACGCGTCGAAGGCATTGCCGACATCAACGACTACTCGTCCATGCACGGCATGTACATTTCCGTCGACCTGAAGCGCGACGCCAACCCGCAGGTCGTTCTGAACCAGCTGTTCCAGTATACGCAGCTGCAGACGACATTCGGTGTCATCAACCTTGCCATCGTCGACGGTGAGCCGAAGACCCTGACGCTCAAGGAGATGCTCCAGGAGTACATCAAGTTCCAGGAGTCCGTCATTCGGCGCCGCACCGAGTTCGACCTCAAGAAAGCCCGCGACCGCGCGCACATCTTAGAGGGTCTGGCCCGGGCCATCGATATCGTCGATGAGATCATCGCCACCATCCGCGCCTGCCGCGGCGGCCAGGCCGAAGCCAAACAGGCCATCATGGACAAGTTCGGCTTCGACGACCCGCAGGCATCCGCCATCGTGGCGTACCGCCTCGGTCAGCTTGCAGGCCTCGAGATCCTGAAGATCCAGAACGAACTGGAAGAACTGCACGCGAAGATCGCCGACTTCGAGGACATCCTTGCCCACGAAGAGCGCATCCTGCAGATCATCAAGGACGAGACCCGCGCCATCGCAGACAAGTTCGGCGACGATCGCCGCACGGAGATCCTCAACGTCTCCGGTGAGGTGGACATCGAGGACCTCATCCCGGTCGAAGACAACATCATCACCCTGACCCACATGGGTTACATCAAGAGAATGCTCGCATCCGAGTATCGTGTCCAGCGACGCGGCGGCCGCGGCATCTCCGGCATGAGCCAGAAGGACGAGGACTTCACCGAGACCATTTTCGCGTGTTCGTCCCATGACTACATCGCCTTCTTCACGAATTTCGGACGGACCTTCCGCCTGAAAGCCTATGAGATCCAGGAGAGCTCCCGGACCTCCCGCGGTATGGCGATCGTCAACCTCCTGCAGCTGCAGCCCGACGAGAAGGTCACCGGTATGATCCGTCTCGAGACCAACGAAGACGGCACCGTCAACGAGGACGGTTTCCTCTGCATGGTCACGAAAAACGGCGTCATCAAGCGGTCTGCGCTGGCTGACTACCGTAACGTCCGGAAGTCCGGCCTCATCGCTATCAACCTCGACGAGGGCGATGAACTGGCCTGGGTCCGCCTCACCTCCGGCGACGACGACCTGCTGGTCGCCACCCGCGAAGGTATGGCCATCCGCTTCCACGAGACCGATGCCCGCCAGCTCGGACGTACGTCCCGCGGTGTCCGGTCCATCAAGTTCAAGAAGGACGACGACCGCGTGGTCGGCTTCGACGTTATCACCGATGAGTCCGAAGTACTGGTCGTAACCGAAACAGGTTACGGACGCCGGAACCTCGGCGCCGACTACCGCATCCAGAACCGTGGCGGTTCCGGTCTTCTGAACTACCGTGTCGAGAAGTACGGCCGTGTCGCCGCCATCCGCGTGGTCAACGAGGACGACGACCTCATCATGATTTCCGCCAACGGCGTCATCATCCGGACGCCGGTCAGCGAAGTCAAGCTCGTCGCCCGTCCCGCGAAGGGTGTCAAGGTCATGCGCATCCTCGACGACGACCGCCTCATCACGCTGTCCACCACAGCGAAGGAAGAGGAGGCGGAAGAGCCCGTTGAAACGGTCGAAGCAGAGCCCGTCGAAGAATAAAACCACCATTATATACAGAAAGACCAGACATTCGTCTGGTCTTTTTTGTCGCCTATTTTTCCAGAAACTTTGTCAGAGTGCTACATATTGGGCGCGATTTTTAGTATAATTAAGAATACTATGGTATATAAAGCATAAGCGAAACACACATATCACCTTACAGGGAGAGTACCATTGAGTAACGAAAACAAGAACACCTTAGAAGAATATATCGCACCTGCGAAGTCCGCGGCTGAGATCCGAGCCGAGCGGGCCGCTGCCGCTGCGGCCAAAGTCAAGGCGGAGGCAGAGGCGAAAGCCAAAGCCGAAGCGGAAGCCCGGGCAAAAGAAGAGGCCGAACAGGCCGCGCTTCGCGCTGCGGAAGAACAGCAGCAGCGCAAAAGGGACGTCGAAGAAGCGCTCAAGCACTTCGACGAAGAGACACAGTACGACGCGGTGCTGGCCCGGCGGAAAGCCCGGGAGCTCGAGCGCAAACGCATTGAAGCGGAGCTGCAGGCGGAGGCACAGGCCACGGCCCTCACGCCCCACGAACGCCGCAAGCTCGAAAAGAAGGCCGCGAAGGGCGATGAGGTCGCCCGCTCGCAGCTGATGGCCGCCGACACGGTCCAGCGCAAGGCCCGCGAACGGCTCGCCGAGTTCGACGCCTCGGAGTTCGATGCCACGCAGGTCATCGAGCCGGTCGCCTCGAAAGAGCCGCCCGTTCTGGTCGTCACGGACAAAAAAGAACGCAAGCTCCTCGAAAAAGAACTGAAAGACGTCATGAAAGACCAGAAGTTCTTTGGCAAGAAGAGCAAAAAGCTGCAGGACCAGCTCGCCAAAATGGGCGACGCAGAGGCCCTGAAAGACCAGCCCCGGAAGTATGAGAAGCTCATCGCCACACAGGAAGAGCTCGACGACGTCGAAGCGGAGATCGCCGACCTCGACAAGGAAGCAGCGAAGTACCGCGCACAGCTCGGCATGGCGGAAGGCACCAAACTGAAGAAAAAGACCGGTCGGAAGATCCTCGCGGCGGTCCTGGCGCTCATCATCATTGCCGGCACCGTGCTCGGCATCTTTGTTTACCGCAAACTGAACCTGGTCGGCACCAACGTCGACGAGTACACCGGCATCGAGACCGAGGAGATCCTCGAAAACGACATCGACGCATCGGCCATCGACTCCATTACGGACGCCGGTTCCCTGACCGCCCTCATGAAGGCCTGGTACCTGAACGGCGGTGAGGCGATGCACTCAAAGAACGTCAAGAACATCCTGCTCATCGGCATCGACTCCGACTCGAAATTGTCGGATTCCATGATGGTCCTGTCCGTCAATCGCCTCGCGAAGACGCTTTCGCTCGTCTCGTTCTACCGGGACAGCTATACGTACATGGAGACCGAGGAAGGCGCGTCGGCCTTTGCCAAGATGAACGCGGCTTACTACTACGGCGGTGCGGAGATGGTGGTCGATGTCATCGAGAAAGACTACAAGATCGACATCGACGACTATGCGCTCGTCGGGTATGACTCCTTCCCGAAACTGGTCGATGCCCTCGGCGGTGTCGACGTCAAGGTCACGAAGAAGGAAGCCAACTACCTCAACAAGACCTGGAAGAAGTGGACCCGCACCGGCAAGAAGATCCAGTTCAAGGCCGGCACCATGCACATGGACGGCGAGCACGCTCTCATGTTTGCCCGCATCCGGAAGCTCGACTCCGACATCAACCGGACGGAGCGGCAGCGCCGGGTCATCACCGCCATTATGACGCAGTTCAAGTCCGCTTCCGTGAAACAGGTGAATGCGGCGATCAACGCCATCTTACCCGAAGTCAAGACCTCCATGCGCAAGTCTCAGATGCTGGACCTCGCCTCTGACGCGGTCACGCAGGGCTGGCTCAAGTACCCTCTGACGCAGGCGGTCATGCCTCCGGTCGAGTACTGTAAGGAAGGGTATGCGGGCGAGCAGTGGATCTGGATCTGCGACTACGAAGGCGCCGCATACGAGCTGCAGAACATGCTCTACGGTCAGTCCAACATCACACTGGCGGAAGACCGCAAGAACGCGCTGGACTTCTCGAACGGCAAGACCATGACCACGACCCGCGGCGCCGGCTCCGGCAACCGGACCTACACGACCCGCCCGGCCTACACCGGCTCGAACAACGCCGGCAGGAACACGACGGCTTACCAGACGACGGCCGCACAGACTACCCAGGGCGGTGGCGGCTGGTGGAACCAGACCACGACCCAGTCCGGCGGCGGTCAGCAGACCACCCAGTCCCAGGGCGGCGCGAACCCCTGGTGGTGGCGTCAGTCCACAACGCAGGCCCAGCCCCAGCCCACGACCGCAGCCCCGGCCCCGGTCGTCGGACAATAATCAAGCAATCAAACCTATAAAAATGCGACTGAATCGGGATGAGAACCGAATCAGCCGCATTTTTTATGGGGCGAGTACAATACCTGCTTGTGGAATTTTGTGGGAAAAAACGTGTGCTGCTGAGGCATTATAGACTTGAAAAACGTGACGAAAAACGTGTATAATATGGTCGAAACGGAAAGGAATATTGTGAGAACTTTCGTGAAAGGGGATGATTTCATGGACCGAAACGTGACGAAAGAATTTGAAAAATGGCTGAAAAGCACAAGAAAAACGGCGCTGTTTGTCGATGGTGCACGGCAAATCGGAAAAACCTACAGTTTGCGCGAGTTTGGGAGAGCACATTATACTCATTTTGCAGAGCTCAACTTTTTAGAGGACCCCGCAGCGAAGGCAATCTTCGATGGGAATCTGGATGCAGATACTTTGGTTACGAATTTGACAGCATATTTGAGGACCCCTTTGGAGCCGGGAAACACAGTGGTCTTTTTTGATGAAATCCAGGAATGTCCAAACGCCAGAACTGCAATCAAGTTTCTGGTTGAAGATGGGCGATTTGATTATATGGAGTCGGGCTCGTTGTTAGGTGTCAACTATAAACATGTCCCATCTATGCCGGTTGGTTTTGAAACGGTAGTCCATATGTATCCGATGGATTTTGAAGAATTCTGCTTAGCGAACGGTGTGCCGGAAAATACGTTTCATTATTTGCGGGAATGCTATGAAACGAAAACCCAGGTAACCCCGGCAGTCCACGAGACCATGCTGGAGCTGTTTCGTTATTATGTTGTGGTCGGCGGTATGCCGGCTGCGGTCCAGACGTTTGTGGACACCAGAGATATCGGACAGGTGATGACAGAGCAGAAGAATATCCTCGCACTTTACCGAAAAGATATTGGGCAGTATACCTCCGAAGCTGAGCGAGTGAAAGTGACCGACATTTTTGATCGTATCCCATCTCAGCTGGATGACAAAAATCGTCGCTTTGTGTTGTCATCGATCTCATCCAATGCCCGGCAAAGGGAATACGAAGCGGCCTTTTTGTGGCTGTCCAATGCCGGCGTGGCACTTCCGTGTTATAACCTGACGGAACCCAAAACGCCTTTGAAGCTGAATGAAAAACGGTCTCTGTTCAAACTCTTTTTAAATGATGTCGGCTTGCTTTGTGCGGCGGGTTTGGATCAGGTCCAGTTTGATATCCTACAGAGCGATGTATCGGTGAATATGGGAAGCGTCCTCGAGAATGTGTTTGCGGAAGAACTGAAAACAGCTGGCTTTGACCTTCGTTATTACAATGGTAAGAAAATCGGGGAAGTCGACTTTATTGTTCAGAAAGGTCACGCGGTCATTCCTGTCGAAGTGAAATCCGGTAAAGATTATCACGTCCATGCTGCACTGAACAATGTGTTGTCTGTAGAAGAATGGGGAATCGGCGATGCACTGGTGTTCTGCATGGGTAATGTGGAACAGGTGAAAACGGTGACATATCTGCCATGGTATATGGTTATGTTTTTCAAAAAAAACCAGCTGCCGGAGAATATGGTCGTTGCGCTGGATCTTAGTGCTCTGGCCCCGGGAGACGGACTGGAGTGCGGTGAATAACTGACCAGTATTTTTCAGGGAACTTTACGGGTAGCTTAATTCTCTCTTTTGTAAATCGCCCAAGTAGGGTAGAATAGGGGTGCAAAAAGAAAAGCCCTGTAAAGGCAAACTTCGAGTTAGAAAGCGAGACCCAGTATGGACTCTATTGTAAAAGACCCGGTCTATGTCACCGGTCACCAGAACCCGGACACCGACTCCATTGTGTCCGCTATCGCCTATGCGGCGCTGCGCAACGCGCTCGGCGACCGGGAATATGTAGCGGCGCGCCTCGGCAACGTCTCCGATGAGACCCAGCGGGTGCTCGACAAGTTCGACGCGGAACCGCCGGTGCTCATCTCGAACGTCCGCACCCAGGTGCGGGACCTCGTCTTCGACACCCCGCCCGCCATGGACCGCAGCGTTACCATCTTCCATGCATGGGAGACCATGAAACAGGGCGACGGCGCCCCGTCGGTCATCCCGGTCGTGGAGGACGACGGCAGCCTTTACGGCATGCTCACCACCGGAGACATTGCCACTCACAGCATGAAAAACGTGGACGCGCCCCATGTGGATAACGTCCCCGTCTACAACCTGCTCTCCGTTCTCGAGGGGCAGATCGTCAACCAGCCCGCGGGCATTCCTGAGGAACTCTCGGGCGATGTGATCATCGCCGTCCCCACTGCCCATGAAGGCATGCTGTTCAACAACCCGAACAGCATCGTCGTCTGCGGCCAGCAGGCGGACATGGTCCGCCATGCGCTGGACATCGGCGTGAAGGCCGTGGTCATCTGCCAGGCAGATGTCTCGGAGGAATTCCGCAACGATACGTCTGAGACGTTGATCATTACATCGCCGCTGTCGGCCTACCGGACCGCGCGGATGATCAACCTGGCGCTGCCGGTCGACCGCATCTGCGCCGCCGAGAACCTCAAGGTCTTCCACCTCGACGACTACCTCGACGACGTAAAGGACGTGCTCTTGAACTCCCGGTACCGCGCGTACCCCATCCTCGATGAGAACGACAAGGTCGTCGGGACCATGGGCCGGTACCACATGATCCGCCCGAAGCGCAAACGCGTCGTGCTCGTGGACCACAACGAACTGTCTCAGACGGTGCCCGGGCTCAGCGAAGCGGAAGTGCTCGGCATCATCGACCACCACCGTCTCGCGGACATCCAGACCACCGGACCCATCTTCTTCCGCAACGAAGTGCTGGGCTCCACCGCCACCATCATCTCCGGCATGTACCAGGAGAAGGGCATTATGCCGTCCAAGAAGATCGCGGGACTCCTGTGTTCCGCTATCATCTCGGACACGGTCATGTTCAAATCGCCCACCTGTACACCGCATGACAAGGTCATCGCGGAGCGCATGGCCCGCATTGCCGAGGTCACGCTCGAGGAAGTGGGGAACACGGTCTTTGCCGGCGCGGACCTCAGCAAGCCGGTCGACGAGCTGATCTTCACCGACTTCAAGGAGTTCCTGATTGCGGACCACAAGCTCGGCATCGGGCAGGTCACGTGCCTCAACTCGGACGAGCTCCTGAGCCTTCGGGACGAGATGCTCGCGGCCATGCAGGCGCGCAAAGGGGACCGCGGTTACGACTACATCCTCATCATGCTGACCGACGTCCTGAAAGAGGGCACCGAGCTTCTCTACATCGGCGACGACCAGACCATTACGAACGCATACGGCCAGCCGGCAGCGAACAACGCCGTCTTCCTGCCGCACGTCATGAGCCGCAAGAAACAGATCGTCCCCCGGCTGTCTGAGCTGTGGGGCTAAGATTCAACAGGGGGGGTGACCGTATGCCGGCAACCTGTGATGTCTGTTTTCGACATTGTGAGCTCAGCGGGAACCAGCTCGGCTTCTGCCGGGCGCGAAAGTGCCTGGACCGCCGGGTCGTGAGCGACGCGTACGGTAAAGTGACCGCGTTGCAGCTGGACCCGATCGAAAAGAAACCACTGGCACGGTTCCAGCCCGGGAGCATGATCCTCTCGGTCGGCAGCTATGGCTGCAACCTGCGCTGCCCGTTCTGCCAGAACCATGAGATCGCCCAGGCGGGGGACGACGACATCGGGTCGCAGTTCTACTCTCCGGACCAGCTCGTCGCTTTGGCGGAGAAACTGCAGCCGAAGGGGAACATCGGCATCGCGTTCACCTACAACGAGCCCCTCATCAACTACGAGTTCGTGCGGGACACGTTCAAAGCCTGCAAGGCGAAGGGCCTGAAAACGGTCCTCGTCAGCAACGGGACCGCAGAGCCGGAAGTCCTGCAGCAGGCCCTGCCCCTGACGGATGCCGTGAACTTTGACCTCAAAGCCTTCCGCAAAGAGACCTACCGCGATGTACTGAAGGGAGACCTCGAAACCGTCCAGTATGCTATCATGATGGCCGCGGACCGGTGTCATCTGGAACTGACGAACCTCGTCGTCCCCGGCATGAACGATGACGAAGAGGAGTTCCGGGAGATGGTACAGTGGATCGCCTCTCTGCAAAACGGGTGGGGCAACCGCATCCCGCTCCATGTCACCCGGTTTTTCCCCTGCTGGAAATACACGGACCGCCCGGCCACGGACCCGGCGCTCGTCTACCGCTTCGCGGACCTCGCCCGCGAGTACTTACAATATGTATATGTCGGCAACTGCTGAACGAAAAAGACCTGAACGTGTTTCGCTCAGATCTTTTTCTTTTCGGTTACGGTTTCGTATACAGGTCTTTCAATTCGATTTTGATAATATCTTCCGGTACATCGCCCGCGAACCCGGAACGAGAGAAAAATGCATAGCGGTAGCAGTTCAGACCGGTCGCGTTGACCTGTTCGATTTCTTCCCGGACCATTTCGGCTGTGACAGGGGCTTTGCGGAACTTGACTTCATAGAACGTATACCCCCGGTCGTCCTCTGTGACAACATCGAACTCGCCGTTCCTGCGTTCCGCAGGGAGGTCGTAATAATACTTGCCGATGGCCCAGAACGGCTCCTCCGGATTGCCGGTGCGATTCTGCCGGATGAGGTACTGTTTGCAGATGACCTCAAACTGCTTCGGAACGAACTGTTCCTCAAAGTCGCTCGCGATGTACCGGTCAAAAAACACATCCGGGTCCATGACCGCCCGCTGCGAGGAATAGCGGAACAGGTATTTATAGTGGAACAGTGTCATGTTATCGGCGATGTAGTAACCCGTTTTCCGTTTGTTGGAGGGGTCGTTGATGGGAGCCAGCTTCTCGACGACGCCCATTCTGGTCAATCGGTCGAGGACTGCGGAAAGTGCCGAGCTGCTTTCAATGTGTGACTGTGAAAGAATATCGGAAAAACGGGATTTCCCTTTGGCAATTGCGGAAAAGGCTTCATTTGCATTTTCCAGTTTGGACAGTTCTCCCTGGAGGTAGATGTCGACTTCGTTTTCCAGCGTGGCTCCACGTTTGACCAGGAGATCGATCAGGTTTTGACGCACCGATTTTTTCTCGGAGATCATCTGATTATAGTAAGGGATGCCGCCGAACACGCTGTAGAGACGAACTTTGTCCTCTGGTGAAAAGGAAGGGTAGAACAGAGAAGATTCAAAGTAGTCCATTGGCTGAAGATCGATTTTGACATCGGCTCGTCCGTAAAGGGGATTGTCATAGCTCATCAGCTGTTTCATGGTTTCTATGTAGGAGCCGCTCAAAAACAGTTTCAAGGAAGAGGTGTTCCGATAGGTATCGATCAGGACTTGCAGCTCGCTGTCACACCCGGCGACAACGTTCCGAAGGAAAGGGTACTCATCGATGATGACAATGAGGGGCTCCGTGGTTGCCTGTTCAAACAGAAACTTTAATGCAAGAGGAAAGCTCGAGAAGCTGAGCCCCGGTATTCCAAAAACGTCTGAAATGATCTCCGAGAGAGCCTCTGTGTTGCTGGCTTCGGAGGATTCTCTGCATTCATAGTAAATACCGCGGAGGCCGCTGTCGTGCATTGCCTTCTGCAAAAGCTCGGTTTTCCCGACGCGCCGTCGCCCATAGAGCAGCGCGACCGACTGGTCCCTGGTATTCAGCATGTCCCGAATGCGGGTCAGTTCCTCTTTTCTTCCGATAAAGTTCATAAAGGCACCTCGGTTCGTTCGGCGATTTAGTCAAAAGCATTTTAGTCAAACACGATTTACTAAAATTCATTTGACTAAATGTTATCACAGATCCAGATAGAAGTCAACGCGGCTCCCGGCATCTGCCAAAACTTTATTGCTGCCCGCCGTGAAGCGGTCGGCTGGAAGCGGTAAGCGTCCCTCCGGATTACGGAGAACAGAAAAAGACCTGAGCATCCTTGTGACGCTCAGGTCTTTTGGTTTCCTGTTGAGTTGTGTGTTTCAGTATGGTTGCAGGTTATTTCGTCGTGGTGATGAACTCGGTGACGATGCCGTAGTGGTCGAAGACCTTGACGAGGTCGATGACCTGCTGCTTCTTGGCTTCTTCTTCGGCCTTTTTCTTGGCTTCTTCTTCGGCCTTTTTGATCTCTTCATCGCGGGTCTTGTAAGTCGGCCAGTAAGAGCTTCTGGCGACAGAGCCGCGCTGGGAGGAACGGCTGCCCTTGTTGGCAGGACGTTCGAAGTCATAGCAGAAACGGTAACCGGCGTTGTAGGCACCGTCTGCGGAGTCGGAGACGCTCTTGAGCGTGTTCAGGACGCCGGAGTAGGCGCCGCGCAGCTCATGCATGAGGAAGGCGACCTGGCCTTCGACGGAGTTGCTGGAGTAGCCGTTGTTCTTGCAGAAGCTGAACAGGTTGGAACGGCGGCCGCCGGTCCACTGGCAGAGGCCGTAGGCACCGGACGTGCTGCCGGCAGAGGGGTTGAAGTTCGACTCTTTTTCAATGTTGGCCATAACGCCGCAGGCTGCAGCGGAGGAGAGGCCGTTCTTGACGAGTGCGGTATAGACTTTGTCTTTGTTGCTGGTGGCTGCGAAGGACGGGACCATGCAGAGGACCATCGTCGCGAGCACCAGAGCCATACTAAACAGGATTTTCAGTTTACGCATATTTCATGCTCCTTTCACAGGGTGTTTTGCGCCATGTGTTTGGTTCATGGATCTATGCTTCTCTTTACTTTTTGCATTTGGGTTACTGTCTGAAAACGCGGCCGTGGTTAACAAGAGAGAAGCTGGATAGTGAAGTGTTGTATCTTTTGCATAAATTTGCGGGCCGTGTTTTGTGCAAAACACCATCTGACGGGAAGGGAGTTTACCATGCGACCGGGGGTGGGTCAATGTGAAATGTGCAAGAGCATTTGTTCGAAAAGTTGTTTGGTTTTTGGAGGGTTGCAATACAATCTGACAGATATTTGGCGATTGACCGATAAATTTTAAGGTAAAATTCGGCAAAAAATGCCCGTTTCGGCTGACCTTTTTGGAGCCAAACGGGCTGGCAGGAGCAGACAAATCGCACCCATTCTATTACTATATAGTGTAGTTAGCTTATGCTAATTAACGCATTTGCTGATAAAAATGTCATCAGGAGAGTGAATACACATGCCAAAGCTTATGCCAACAAAATGGAGCGGGAAAGAAATCGGTGTCACCATCGGGTACGCGTTCCTCCTTCTGCTCTGCTACTTTGCCTCCGACTGCCTCGGCTTCTTCGGCCCGTTCTTCTGGGTCTATGGGGTCCCGATCATGCTGCTGGTCGCCGGCATCCCGTACTTTTACATCGCCGCCAGAGAGCAGCGGTACGGCACCTTCACCATCGTCGGTGTCCTGTTCCTGCTGTACGGTATCGTCGGCGGGGTCCTCAGCAATGTGCCGTATCTGGTTTGTGTCCTCATCGGTGTCTTCGTTCCGGACCTCGTCCGTATGGCGATGGGCTATGACAGCTTCCTCGGCACGCTGGTCAGCTACCTCGTGTTCGCCATCGCCCGCATCGGCGCGCAGATCAACGTCTGGGTCATGCCAGAGTGGTGCCACGACCAGGCGGTCGAAGAGATGGGTGAGGAATATGCCGACGCGCTCATCAACAACAATGCCGGCGCCCTCAAGTGCGTCATCTTCCTGGTCGTTGTCCTGGCTGCCGCTGTGGTTGGTGCGTACATCGCCAAAGCGATCCTCCGCAAACCGCTCACGAAGTATGGCATGCTGAAAGGCGCAGCCCCTGTCGAAGCTCCGAAAGAAGCATAACCAAAAGCAACACGCGAAAGCGTTTGCCGCATAACACAAGAAGGACCTGCTCCCGACGGGGAACAGGTCCTTCTTCTATACTATTATAATATAGCGTTCTTTTTGTATTCGAGGGGCGATTCACCGAACATGCGCCTGAACGCCGCCGCAAACTTCGACTGGTTCTCGTACCCGACCTCGAGGGCGACGTCGAGCACCGAGAGGGCGCGGGTGTCCGGACTGCGGAGCAGCTCCGCGGCCCGCGCCATGCGGGCGTTCCGCTGGTACTTCGCGACACTGCAGTCGTAGACGCTCTGGAAGTAGCGCTTGAGACTCGACTCGCTGACGCCGAGTCTGACCGCCAGTTCCGGCAGGGTCCAGTCCCGGCGCAGGTCTTCCCGCAGAAGGCGTGCCGCCTGCTCCGCGACCCGCAGCTGTGTCGAGCGGAACGTGGGGCGGTGCGTGGCGGTGAAGGGGGAGGCGTCGAACTGGAGCATCTGGAACAGCCGGAGCGTCTGCGCGCGAAGGACCGCCAGCGTCTCCGGGGAGAAAGCCGGTGGTTCTGCACCGAAGGGGTACATCGCCCACAGATCGGAGAGGAGAAGGCGAAACGCCTGCGGACAGGCGCCGATCTTCGTGCGGCCGCGGACGTCGTACCGTTTCGTGAAGGCCTGAAAGTCAAGACCGAACCAGTTTGGGATGTCGCTGTCAGCTCCGGTGCCAAGCGCCTGTTCTGCGGCCACGGGGTCTATGAAGAACTCGAGCCCCTGGTAGTAGCCGTCCGGGTAAAAGTAGTCCTCCGTCGCGAACTGGCCGGAGAGGGAGAGGTCTCCCTGCTTTTGCAACACATAATTGTCGTTGTCGAGGAGGGCTTTGCAGCTCCCGGTCACGGAGTAGTTGAGGAGCAGTACCCCTTCCTGAAGGGCGCCGTTCGGCCCGGCCAGTTCTTCGTTTGGCCAGTGGTCCGACCGGATGTCGATGAACATGAGGCCCACTCCGGGGAAGAGCCATACGGCATGGACGAAGCCTTCTGCATCATCTTCTTCGGTAGCACGCATGAGGATGCTGCCGTCAGACAGCGGCTGTTGAAGCATGGCGTTTCCTCCCCTCGTTTTTCGTTTTTTATAGTATACCATAGAATCTTTTGGAGCGAAAAGAACGTTGTGGAGCGGGGCGCGGTGCCCGGCATCTACCAAAACTTCATCGCTGCCCGCCGTGAAGCGGTCGGCTGGAAACTGTGACCGGACCGCACACCTGCGCGAAACAAAACGAGGATCTGCTCCCGCAAGGGAACAGGTCCTTTTCTGTAAGGCGATATAATGGTTATTCTTCCGGTGTATCGCGCCCGTCTTCGATGGTGTTCGCGATCGTCTCCTGCGCTTCATCGGCAGCTGCTGCCGCGCGGGACTTGCGTTCTTTCCGTTTGAGAAGCAGTTCTTTTGCCTCATCCGGCTTGACGACTTTGATGGGTTCGCCGCGGGCCGCATGGGGCGGGTTCAGCGCCCATTTGTCCGGGGTCACTCGCCGCTTTGCGAGGCGGTCATACACGAACTCGCGGAACAGCGCATAGAGGACGGAGCACAGAGGCACGAAGATGAGCATGCCCGCAACTCCCATGAGCTCGCCGCCGACCGTAATGGCGAAGAGGACCCAGATGCCTGGCAGTCCGACGGAGGAGCCGACGACGTGCGGGTAGATGAGCTTGCCTTCGATCTGCTGCAGCACGAGGAACATGACTATGAAGATGAGGGCCAGCTTCGGGCTCTCCGTGAGGATGAGCAGGGTGGAGGTACCGCCGCCGAGGAAGGCACCGAAGATGGGAATGAGGGCCGTGATGGCGATGAGCACGGCACACAGCATGGCATACGGCATGCGGAAAATGCTCATGGTGATGAAGAACATAAGGCCGAGGATGCAGGCTTCGAGCACCTGACCGCGGATGAAGTTCGAGAAGGTCTTGTAGGACAGGCTGCAGACCTTGAGGATGCGCTCATTGACCCGCTCCGGGAACAGCGCATAGATCACCTTCTTGCCCTGCACGGCCAGCGCTTCCTTGCGGAAGAGCACGTAGACCGAGAATGCGAAGCCGATGAAGAAGGTGGCGACCCCGGAGACGATGTTGGATACGACGCCGACACCGGAGTTGAGCAGCTGGCTTCCGGACTTCTGGACCCACTCCATCGCCTTGGAGACCAGGGACTTGTAGCTGACGTCCACTTTGGCGATGAGGCTCTCCGTCTGCGGGACCTTTTGGATGATCCACGCCTGCACATCGGAGAGGCTGCCGATGTTCTGCACGTTTGCGGCGATGTGTTTTGCCGTCTCGACGATCTGCGGCACAATAATGAACATGGCGCCTGCAATGACTGCGAGGATGAGGATGAAAGTGATGAACCAGGACAGGATGCGCTTCCCCTTGAAGGGCTTCTTTCCAAGCAGCTTGTTTTCGATCTGGTTCATTGGCACGTTCACGACGAACGCGAGACATGCGCCGAACACGAAGGGAAAGATGATGTGCCAGAACTTTGTAAGGTATACGAGCACCACGCCGATCTTCTGAAAGAAGACGAGCATCAGGATGATGGCGAGGGCGATGAGGAGGATCTTTTTGATGTTCTCCTTCGTCAGCCACTCGACCCGCTCTTCCACGACCGTGGTCTCGGTGGTTTTCTTTTCGTCACTCATGTTGAGGAGCTCCTTTCCGGAGGATGGTCCCCCGAACGGGGGTCGTGTTTATTATATACCTTTTATAATAAAAGGCAAAGGGAAGCGGAGAGAGCCCCGCGCAGAGTCGTAACTCCACGTGGGGCTTTGGTAATCAAGTAGCTTTATTTCAATGGTTACATCAATTATTTTTGGCAATTTACGATTTTCGGCGTTTTAGACAATAGAGCAAGGTGAAAGTTGTGGAAAAAAACAAGTTCCCAGTCGTGGTGACTGAGAGCTTGTTGCAGTATGATTTCCCGAACGTGGAAAAACTCCCTTGAAAAAGTGTGCCACAGAGTCAAAACTCCCTTGAAAAAGTGGGGATAAGTGGCAAAAACTCCCTTGAAAAAATGTGTAGCTGAGGGTAAAATACAGTTGAAACCTGCGTAGTGATGGGAAAGGAGGTCGATCACCGTGTTGAAGCGGAAAATGGAGACGACACTGGCACAGTGGAAAGCCGAGAAAAAGCATACACCGCTTATTATTAAAGGATGCCGCCAGTGTGGGAAATCGTTTATCGTCGAAAAATTTGGGCGTGAGAACTATGAACATGTCGTTCTGCTGGATTTTGTAAAGGATAGCAGCTATTCCGCCATATTTGAAGGGTCTCTTGACGTTGACCATCTGACAATGCTGATGTCTGCTAATATGGGGACTCGTGCCTCGTTTGTCCCCGACAAAACACTTATTATCTTCGATGAAATCCAGGAGTGTCCAAACGCGCGAACGGCGCTCAAATATTTTGCCCTTGACGGTCGGTACGATGTCATTGGGACCGGGTCGTTGCTCGGGGTTCACGGATATGGTAAAAAGAATCTGCCCC
>Ga0310695_10000620_pt1 | contig 90470 bp, 80 predicted proteins | sample RumenRJG_04DNA_FD_203882 | JGI IMG/M metagenome (GOLD analysis project Ga0310695, IMG submission 203882) | Bovine rumen microbial communities from Lethbridge, Alberta, Canada - RJG_04 (v2) (version 2) | ecosystem: Host-associated > Mammals > Digestive system > Stomach > Rumen | place: Canada...
TGGATTAAGCAATAATATACTACATTAGATGCGTTGTCGAAACGCACCTTTTAATACCTCCTCGTAGCATGTGAGAACTACAGGATTACTAACTCGTATTAATATGTATATTATTACTGCCGCATAACGATTACAAAATTACACAAAAAAATATATCTAACAAAAGTGGGAGGATTTTTTAACTTTTTTTTACCATAGACATTTTATTAGGGAAGCGTAGGTTCAACTGGCAAGTACAAATAAGTCCATGATGTTTGAACTATTCTGCAAACACTTTAAGGAGATTACAGAGACAACAGATTTGATGTTAAGTTTAGCAAAAGACAAAATCGATGACTTTAAAGAAAGTCAAGGACATCGTATAGGGTTCCATTCAAATTCACAAGCCAAAGTTGTTGCACAAAAATGCGATTAGTGACCATTTGTATTTGATGCGCAAAGTTAGTCTATCCGACTTCAACAAATGTATGTCATCTAGCCTTCACCCTCTTGAAGCGAAATACGGAATCATCCGATGTTTGGATTGATGACCGACTGTAATAGTAGTCTGATGTCTCTGGCATACCTGCGCCCTCGCACGATGTGTTTATCCGAAACATTGAGATTACTGTCATCATTGTTGGGTATAATCGCATTATAGACTGCCTCTGCCCAGTCGAATCCCTTACTGATATTGCAATCAGGGAACTTCTCACGCATGGCTGCATGAAAGGTGCGGTAGTTGTATTCACCGTTCGTAATTCCACCTTCTACCAATGCGGCGAAGATGTAGGCCAAGACAGAGTCGGTGTCATCATATTGTTTCCATTCTGACAACACTTTGCCGATTTCCTCAATTAAGACTGGGACGTGTTCCTGTGGCAGCATCTCTTCCAGAATGACATACGTTGCCTTTCTACCTCTTCGACCTTGAACATCGAGCAAGGCGGCTTTGATCACTTGCTTTGCCTCACCCTTCTTTAGCTTTCGGCTGACTTCCTGCCACTGTGCTTTGCTATAATGCGCCTTGTCAACGCTGGTGCTGATAAGGGCTTCTACTGCTTGATTGCCTATCATCTTCTGCCATGTAGGAGCATTGTCTTGCAAGAAGGTGTGGGAAATGAGGTCGGCTGCATGAAGGAAGCCGTCATCGAAGACAAGCCAGTAGTACAGGCTGAACAGGTAGGGATTCTTGCGGAGCAATCTCTCACGGATGGCTTCATTGTTGATGGTGGATTCAAGCAATTCCGCAAAGCGACCCTTCAGGGGATTGCCCTCAGAGGATGTCAACTGCTGCACATAGTGGTTGTTGCCAGGAAACAGACTGGCGGCAACGGCCATCATGCCCTTTACTCCTGTGAAATTGAGAGATTCGATGAGAAAGAAAAAGTTGTTCTGAATGAAGGTCATGTCGCCTTCGTATGCCTTTTGGAACAAAGACAAGAATTCTGCATACTCCTCTGGATGGTCGTAGTGCCAGCGGCGAAGGGTCAATATGTTCAGTTCATTGGAAGTCACCTCGGCTGTTTCTTGTTGCTGATTCTGCTTGCGGAAGCGGATGTAGTCACCCAGTGCATCCGTGATTGTCTTGGTGCCACTCTCATTGGCCTTTTCCTTGAAAGCCTTGGCAAGCCGCTCCGCACCATCATCAAAGACGAGATAGCAACACAAACAAAGAGCCACCTCGTCATTCTGCTCTACAGCTGTGGTATACAGTTGTTCGATGTCGAGATGACCCTGCGATGTAACTGAGGCAAGGCTGGTCATAGTCTGTTGCAGAGAGTCCACATCCTCACTGTCGCCCAATTCAAGAATGGTTTCATGATAGGGCTTCTGCAACTGTGCCTCCAAGTCTTGCTTGAACACGGAATAGATATCGGCGTGAGCTTCTTTCCAGTCTAATAATACCTTTTCATCCATTTAGAAGCACTTTGAAATGTTAAATTCGGGATAAAATCGTGTTTATTCCGCTAAAACCGCCGGTTTTGTGGCTCCATAGCGGAATAAACGGTGATTTATACGTGGAATAGTCATACATGTTACCTCTCCAACCCTTCCGTTAAGAACCTCCTGAGATGAAGATGGGTTATGCCATTGTCATCAGACTTGGTAACCAATGGTGTCATAGAGATGACATATTTGGGATAGTTGTCTTTGATGGAACGGAGATTACCAAACTCACGCTCATATGTGTTATCGTCGGCTATAATGTAGGAAGCCTGCACATAGATCCTTTCGCCTTTGGGCTTTGTGCAGACAAAATCAATTTCGCCAGCCTGAAGTTGTCCGACCATCACTTCATAGCCCAGGCGTACAAGATGATTGTAGATGATATTCTCTATCACCTTCTCAATGTCTCTCTCGCGTGAACCACCTACAAGAGCATTACGAATGCCGTTGTCTTCAAAGTAGAATTTATCGTTGCTCTCAAATATCTTCCGTCCGTGAATGTCATACCTGTTCACCTTGTGGATCATGTATGATTCACACAGATATTTGGCATAATTGATGATGGCGGTGGAAGTAACTTTCTCGCCCTGTGACTTCATGTACTTTGAGATGCTGTTGGCAGAAATGATTTTCCCTGCATTGTCAGCAAGGAAATGAACAAGGTTTTCCAGAAAAGGCACATTGCGGATATTATTCCGCTTGATAACATCCTTCAGCAGTACGGTGCTATAGACATCCGTCTGGTACTCCCTTGCATCCTGTTCGTCAAGTCCTATCTTTTTCAAACCAGGCAATCCACCAAACTGAATAAACTTTGCTAATGTATCATCACTGTCGGGCAAGTTGTGAAACTCCATGAATTCCTCATAGCTTAGTGCCTGAACGAAGATTTCCTTGTAGCGACCGCCTATTTTGTTAGCCAAGTCACTACTGAGCATATTGGAGTTGGAGCCTGTTACAACTATTTCAATATCTGGCTCCTCATAATAACTGCGGATACTGTTCTCGAAACCTTCTATATCCTGAACTTCATCTATTAGGATATAGTTGGTCTTTGCCTTGTCTCGCCGTTCATCAATATAAGCATTCAAGTCCCTATCAGTCTGAATGTCGGCAAACTCATGTTTCTCTTTGTCAATGAAGATAATGTTTGCATGAATATCTTCTGCAACCTTATCCCTAAAGAAGCGTAGAGTGTAGCTCTTTCCCACACGTCGTTGACCGACTATGATAATGATGGTGTCCTTACCAAGATGCTTCGCTATCTTGTCAAGATAACTTTGTCTCACAATTGCTTTCATATCTTTTATAGATGAAATTTGCTGCAAAGATAACAATTTTATCTTTTATAAAAGACAAAATCTTGTAATTTTTGAGATTTGTTTAGTATAATTTGCATATTTGACCCCAAAATCTCCCATTGAGTGATATCTGATTATGCGATATTTGACTTTATAACTTGGCGCAATCTTACAAAAAAGTTGAGATTGCGCCAGATTATAACTTATTTTGAAGCTTCAGCCATCAGTGCGGCACGCTCCTCCGCACTCATCCCCTTTAACAATTCAAGCAAAGCTGCCTTTTTGTCCTCTGGTTTCGGATCTTTGAGCAGATAGGCATTGTATTCCAGCATCTTTTCTAGCGGATAGGTGCCGATATAGTTTGAAGTGATGTCGCCATTGCTACTATGCCCCATGCTATCACTAATATATTTATAAGGTACTCGACCAGAATTATTCAGGTTCGTAGCGAAACTATGACGGGCCCATGTAGGTGACGGCCTTTGCTCCATACCAAGGTGTTCTGCGACCTTACCCATATGCTTACGAATGTATTTGTTGTATCGTTGTATCACCCAAATTTCTTTTTCAGGAGTTAGGAGCTGACTCATGATAGGGAAAACGCGCTGACCGAGTTTGGGCTCATTGGCATACTTGTCGAGTATCTTCTTTATCTCAGGTGTAACAGGGAAGATAACCTCGCTGGCATCTTCATTGCGCTCTTTGGTCTTATGGCGATAGAATCTCAATTGCTTTCCGTGGGTGGCAAAATACCACCCGTCATACTCTAACCGCAATGTGTCCGCCAAGTTCTGCCCATCGCCAAGGTACATGAAAAGAAATAGCCCAAGGTCACGGAACAATGCGTGCTTGTCCCTTGGAATGTAAAGCTCGTTACCATTTTCATCCGTTGCTTCATCCTTCTCCCAAAACTCATACAACTGACGCATAGTTGGCACATCGAGGAACTCATGTTTGCGACTAGCTTTTTTATTGTAGCCAGAATCCTTAAACATCTCCTTAGTGGTACCTTTTATAAAACCCTTATTGATGGCAATATTAACTATAGTGCGGAACGAACGTAACACAATGCCTGTATAGGTTGTGCTAAGTCCTGCTTTCTTCATCTTCGTTGCCCATTTCTGTATGAAAGAATGGTCAATGTCGGCAAATACAACGTCCATACCGTTGTCTTTGATAAACCTATTCCTGATGTCTCTGCCAACTCTCGCGGTACCAGCCTTGCCATCATCTTTCTTCTTTTGAATATATTCATCCCAAATAGAATATATCGTAACGTTATCATCAGCAACTCCGTTATATACGTTTTTCAACCTAACAAGAGAGAATGTGCCAGCATCTGCCATTTCACAAATTGTCGGCTTTATTTTGGCAAGATGTTGCTTTAAGTTTGCCCTCTTCTCAGAATCGGCTCTAACTCTTGTACTTTGTTCATGCTTACACATCTCTAACCAATTATTCCATGTGTATTTTTCGCCAATAGGCAGATAAAGCCGCTTAGAATCCTTGGTTACTCTCAGGACAATTGGTAACTCTTGAGCCTGGTCATGTTCAGCTGGGCGACCAGCTTCATCCCTTTGGGTAACAGTCCATTTTCGCGTGTCAATGGTAAGCGACACATAGACACCCTTGTAGCTGAAATTGGCCAAATCAGCCGAATCGGTGGACATAAAAATCTTCTTTGGCATGGCAGAATCCTTTATTTACAGGCATTTACGAATAATATTTGGTGAACATGAGGTGAACATAGACCCCTAAATTCGGTGCAAATTTACGAATTTTTCTGCAATACACAAAATTTGTAACTCATTTATTTACCGATATTTAGCATTATTTGTGATTTCGTGAAATTACTATGGAAAAAGCTCATAATCTGGAGGTCCCAGGTTCAAGCCCTGGCTGGTCCACAAGTAAAGGCAGTTGCGGAAATCGTAACTGCTTTCTTCGTTATAAATGTTAAAAGTTTTAAGTTTGTCGATAAAAGTTTTGCGGTTATCAATTATTATTCCTATCTTTGCAACATCTATTGACTTATATATAAGATGTTTGCGGACACGCAATAAGCTGATTATAAACATGTTTAATTTAATAATTACACAAATGATGAACAAAAAGTATTTGATGAACGGCTTCGCCGCATTGGCACTTGTCGCAGGCTTCAGCAGTTGTACGAAGGACGTTACAACGATGAGTCAGGAAGATATTGACACGAAGTCGAAAGAGAATGCTGAGTTGCAACTCGGTTTGAGTATTCCTGAGGGACAGACTTGGGGTATGGCTTCACAGGTTGAGGCTAATGTTGCTGTGAATGGTGACTATGGTGCTAACTACACAGTTACGATTTATGAGAACAACCCATTTATTGACAACACAGGTGTTGTATTAGGTAAGGCAAAGGTTACAAGTGGTGGTACTGCTACATTTGACTTTACTTGTCCCGATAATCTGTATAGTGCTTATGCTGCTATTAAGGATGAGAAGGGTTATACCTATGTTAAACCTGTAGGTATTTCTAATGGAAAGTTAGAAACCACATTTGGTGGAGATGCTCCCGCAGGTGCTCGCTCTATGAGATCAGCAAGAAGCAGTGCTGCTGACGATTTCACAGCGGCTGTTCGTACTAAGCCAGACTTCTCTGCTTATATTAATGATGCAGTCGCTATCAATGATGAAAACAACACGACAAATCCTGCCAACACTGTTAGGCACTATCTAATCCCTGCTGGAACAACATGGAGCAAGAATATTCCTTTGATTCAGGCAAGTGATCCTAATAGCACAGATATTGTTTCTGTATATGTATTAGGTACGTTAAATATTAATGAAAACCAGTCAATCAATGGTGGTTATGGCGGTGCTTATAAACTCATTGTTGGTAATGGGGGTGTTGTTAACATTGCTTCTGGTAAAACATTGCGCTCAAATGCCAATCAGGGATCAGGCTATGTAGGTGAGATTCATGTATTGGCTGGTGGTACTATCACAGGTGCTGGTAAGTTGGAGTTCGCAAATGGAACTAATACTTATAGTTATAATGGTGGTACAATTGATGTTGGCACAATCAACAACAATGGTGGTACACTCTATAATGCTGGTGTGCTTGAGGCTGATATCATGGAAGGTGGTGCTGGTTTGAGCATCTATGAGAATGCCGGTAAGGTGCATATCGGCAATTGTGTAAAAGGATCTTCCACCGCCAATACCCGCATTTACAACAATTGCTGGTGGGAGTGTGATGGTGACATCTATTGCCGTAACATCCGTCAGGGCGAGAGTGCTTACATCAAGGCTGCCAATCTGGGTATGTCAGGTTCTGAGGATGGAACAGGTGATGCTGCATATATTTGGGCTAAAGGAAACTCATTGATTGATATCTCTGGTTATGTAGCATTTAATGGTATTGACATCGTTGGTCCTACTGGTGATAGTTATGCTTATTTGCAGTTTGGTGAGGCTACTGGTGTGAATTCCTATCAGCATCCAGAATGGGATAGCGATGAGTTAGGAATTACAATGAATCTTGAAGGCAATAATACTGGTACTTATCAGCATCCTATAGTTAATAATATTCGTTTAAGCGTTGATCGTCCAGTTGTTCAGAATAATATGTATTCTCAAACTGCTTATCAGGTTTTATTGAATGCATTGAATGGTACACGTTCTTGTACTGTTTCTCTCGACCCCTACGGGCCTACTTCTGATCATCCAGAATGGGCTACGTTTACAGAGTGGACGGAACAAGGTAATGGCAACGCTGTTCTAGTTTCAAAGGGTCAGGTTGACGAAGTGAAGACAGAATCAGACTGCTCTCCTGGTATCGAGATTGTTCCTCCAACACCGATTGACGAAGACCCGCTGGTTTACACTTATGCATTTGAGGATCAGACCGTTGGTACTGACTACGATATGAATGACGTAGTGCTGAAGGTGAACTACAAAGTAGCCAATACAGATGGAGAGACTGGTGAGGTTGAGTACGATCAGACTAAACTTGCTGTGAAGTTGGTTGCTGCTGGTGCTACCTATAATATTAAGGTGAAGATCGGTGACACTTACCTCTTTGATGGTAAGGAGATTCACGAGGCTCTTGGTGCAGAGGCTGGTCAGATGGTGAATACTGGTAATGGTAAGGCTGTGACGAAGAATCCTGCTTCTGACGAGATTGATATCCCTTCAGGATGGGATGGTGACTTCACAACACTGCCAGTGACTATTGAAGTGTTGAGTACGGGTCTCACATACTCTTATCCTAACACCGATGCCTATCCACATGCTATCATGGTTCCAACAGACTGGGCTTGGCCTACAGAGCGTACCATCATTACTGCGGCTTATCCTGGTTCAGGTTCAGAGATGGTCAATGGATTCCCCATCAACTCATTTGCTGCATGGGCTTCTACTCAAGCCGCACAGCGTGCATCAGTGCTTGGCAGTGTTAAGTGGTATGAGGCAAGTGCCGCTTCTGGCAAGACGATGAAGAACAATTAATTGAGTACATCAAATACTTAATCATAATAACATTTTGAAGAACGGGGCATCTATGCGATATAGGTGCCCCGATTTTTGTCTGTTGGTTATACTGATTCTTGGTGAACCCTATGGGAACCCGGCGGGTTCCATATCGGAAACCGACGGATTCCTTGGCGGAAACCAGTGGTTTCCTTGGGAGAAACCAATGGTTTCCTACGATGGAACCGGTGTTTTCTGCCATCCGGACAATCCTTCAGCTATATCCAAGGATCCCTTCAGCCATAACCTATGGAAGTATGAAATCAAAATATTACCACAAAAAGTGTCAATCTATCAGCCTATCTGTCAAGTTGCAACCGGCTAACATACAGCCGGTTACAACGATTTCTGATAGATTGACACTTTTTCCCCGAATTTTAAAACTTTATGTAATAAATCAACGTGAGTTCGAAGAAAAGCTACAGAAGAAAGTTAATACACAGCCCCCTCGGCAGGATACTCATACCAGTCTTGTGCGTCGGCATGGTCGAGTGTCCATTCTCCAAAGCTGTGTCCGCTCTCCTGGTAGGCACCAGATACGATGCTGTTCTTACGCATGCCGATAGGTTCTCCCTCCAAAGGCCAGCGGAAATCAGCGTAAGGTATGGCGATAGCCCATGAGAAGCCGTTGTTATAACTGGCGGCAGCCCCCTCGTAATAGTTGAAGAGCATCTCCGTGAGCTTATAGGGGTAGGTGTGTATCTCCCAGAAATGGTCTCCCGTCTGACCGTATTGTACCACGATGAAGGGGTCTATCTGTCCGAGGTTGAAGTTGCGTGCCTCATACTCATTGGCAAACTCGATGTAGTAGGTGACGGTCACTGGCGATTGTGTGGCGGCACCGGTGCTGCTGCTGCCATTCTCCATCGTGTTGAAGTATCGGCGGTAGACGGAGCCGTCGGCAGAGAGGTGGAACATGGCGAGGTGTGCATCGTCGAAGAGGTTGATGACGGCATCGCCGTTCAGAGCCTTCAGTTTCAGGTCCTTCTGCTTGATGAGTGTCCGCTCGCGGTCTGGTGCTGTGACGAAAGTCGTCTTCTCGTCCTGCGTGATCTCCACATCATCATACGAATAACCCACCAGTCGTAGTGCCGCAGCGATTTGTGTGAGATAGCCTACGGCATTGAGTGTCACATTCAGTGCCACCACATTCTCGTCGTCGGTCAGTTCCTTGGTGATGCTCATCACAACATCGTTATAGTCCCAGTCGCCCGGATTGGGATAGTCTGCCTCGAAGCAATAGTAGATACGTTGTGGGGTGACAGCTTTGGGGGTGCCTGTAGGTGCGTCATTGAGAGTGACAGAGCCACCGACACTACCAGAGCCCAACTGCAGATAGTTGCCATCTACATCAAGGGTGGCAACATAGATGGTAGAGATATGGGGGGCTGTTACATAACTGATATTGGCATAATTACCAGTAAGCATAGAAGTCTTTACCTCTGTCAGTATCTCAACTCCTGTCTCTTGGAAGGGGTTACCGGAGAGTATCACGACACTCTCAGCCTCACCAGAAATACCACTTACACCACTTTCGTACACAGATGTCAGAGTCCATGTATGTCCCTTCTCAATGGAGTCAACAGGGAAATAGCCCTGCAACTGATCCTCGTACCCATAGTATTGGAACTTGTCACGTATACATCCGCAGAAGACTGTGGCTGCTGCTATAATAAATAAGGTATAGAAAACGTTTCTTTTCATGTTATGATTGCTTTTGGGGTGTAAAATTACAAAAAAGGATGGAACTTTGAACTATTTTACAGATAAAAGATTGATTTGTGCAAACGTTTCCGTTTGTTTTAGCATTATTTAACTCTGCATAGCTGAATATTCTAAATAAATAATGTATTTTTGCAGCGAAGAAAATCTGAACGAAAAATATTTTAGTATAATCATTTAAAATTACGGTAAGATGAAAAAGTTATTTTTAATGGGTTTCGTAGCCCTCGGACTCGCTAGCTGTGTTAGCGATAAGGAAGTGACTCAGCTGACAGAAGAGCAGAAGACTACTCAGCAGTTTGAGAATCTGTTCGTAGGTACTTTCGGTCAGCCAGACGCTAATCAGACTTGGGTGTATAATACACCGATTATTAATGCAGACGCAATGCGTAGTACTTCTTCTAATGGTAACCAGTGGGGTGAGTCTTGGTATGTCCCCAAACCACTGCATGCTGATCAGAAGGCAATTGTCACTGCCTACTTTACTAATGTAGAGAATCCTCAGGGTGTTTCTATTGACTATAAGAATTTCTTCTGCCAGCACGTAAGTTCTACCGAACGTGGTAAGTCAAACATGGACTTTTTCTATTGTGGCCCCAACAATGACAGCAAGGATCATGTAGGTAACTATAATGCCGGTGATGAGGGAAATTATGGTAATGTCTTTGGTGGTGAGTTAAAAGGTCTTCCAACAGATGACTGGAACAATCGTAAAGTTTATTATGGCGACAAGATCCAGTTGCAGGTGGAGACAAGTACAGCTAACTTCGGTTATCACAACTCTTATGACAGTGAGTACAGGAATCGCTATGTCATTATTCCTGGTAATACGATTATGGCATGGGCAAAGGATAACAAGCCAGAGTTAATCACTGCTAATGCTGATGTTTCTGGTATGCACTTCCTTGGCTTTGACTATGAGCATCATAAACAAAAGAGTAATACTGAAAGAGATGACGTTGATGCAGATAAATTTTATAATGACTGGGTTATCCGCATTACTCCAGGTATTAAGAAACCAGAAGGTGGTCGTATCATTGCCGAGGACCTCGGTGCTCTTGAGAGTGGTGCTGACCTCGATTACAACGACGTTGTATTTGATGTAGAGTTTACTTCAGACGGTGCTCGTATCGTTCTGTTGAATGCTGGTGGTACTCTGCCTCTGTATGTTGGTGGCAAAGAGGTTCATGAGGCTTATGGTGTTACTACAAGCACTATGGTTATCAATGATCCTACAAATCTTGATCCAGACAATGACATTAAGGAATTCAACATCAAGGGTAGCTTCAATAATAATCCTTTGAACATTCCTGTAACAGTTACTAAGACTGTAAATGGCGAGAAGGTAACAATTAATCTTGCCGCAACAAAGGGTGAGCCTGCAGAAAAGATTCAGGTAGACCGTTACTATATGTGGACTGCAGAGCGTGAGGGTATTGCTTCTAAGTATCCCAAGTTCTCTGACTGGGTAAAGGATTCTAATGTGAAGTGGTATTAATTCGACCCATCAAATACGATCATAAACAATGTTTTTAAGGAGTGTCTGCGAGATGCAGGCACTCTTTTTTATCGCAAAAAAATTAAATAAATTTATTTTGTTCTTTGTTCGATTTGCACTACCTTTGACGTTCCGTCGAAGGTACTGACGTTCGAAAGAAAAAATAAATAAATTTATTTTGTTCTTTACTCACTTATTCGTACCTTTGCAGAATGGTATTGAATTATATTTGGGTTGCTTTTTTCCTGCTTGCCTTTGTGATAGCATTGGTGAAGCTGATAATCTTCGGGGATTTGGAAGTGTTCCCCGCCATGATGGACTCTACATTCTCGTCGTCAAAGACCGCATTTGAGATCTCATTAGGTCTTACCGGAGTGCTGGCACTGTGGCTGGGTGTGATGAAAGTGGGAGAGAAAGGGGGAGTGGTTAATTTCCTCGCCCGTCTGCTGTCCCCCGTGTTCACCAAACTGTTTCCGGAGATTCCCAAAGGGCATCCCGTCACGGGTTCTATCTTTATGAATATCGCAGCCAACATGCTGGGACTCGATAATGCTGCCACTCCCCTCGGACTGAAGGCGATGGAGCAGATGCAGGAACTGAATCCCAAGAAGGACACGGCATGGAATCCGATGATCATGTTCCTGGTACTGAACACCAGTGGACTGACTCTCATCCCCGTCTCTATCATGGTATACCGTGTGCAGATGGGGGCAGCACAGCCTACCGATATCTTCATCCCCATTCTCCTTGCCACCTTCTTCTCGACACTGGCAGGTATCATCGTCACCTCCCTCTTCCAGCATATCAACCTGCTGAACCGCACCCTGTTGCTTACCTTAGGAGGAGCCTGTGCCGTGGTGGCAGGTATCATCTGGGGTTTCTCCCAGTTGGACAGTGACTCCATGAACAAGGTGAGCACCACCGTCGCCAATATCCTGCTGATGACCATCATTGTCGCTTTCATCGCCGCAGGAGTGCGGAAGAAAGTGAATGTCTATGATGCCTTCATCGAAGGAGCGAAAGACGGTTTCCAGACAGCAGTCCGCATCATCCCTTACCTCGTCGCTATCCTTGTGGGTATCGGTGTGTTCCGTGCCTCCGGTGCGATGGATATGCTGATAGGTGGTATGCGGTGGTGTGTCGAGCTGACAGGTGCCAACGCACAATGGGTAGATGCCATGCCTACGGCACTGATGAAGCCCCTGTCGGGCAGTGGTGCGAGAGGTATGATGGTCGATGCCATGACGACCTACGGAGCTGATAGTTTCGTAGGCAGATTGTCGTGCGTCTTCCAAGGCTCTACCGATACCACGTTCTATATCCTCGCCGTCTATTTCGGCTCAGTGGGTATTGCCAAGACCCGCCATGCCGTTGCCTGTGGCCTGATAGCCGACCTGGCGGGTATCATTGCGGCGATTGCGATTTGTTATTTGTTCTTTGGATAGGGACTATAGGAACTATAGTAACTATAATAAATAAAAAAATATGGGAAAACTCACAACGATTTTTAAAGACACAGCCATTTACGGGCTCTCCAGCATCATAGGACGCTTCCTGAACTACCTGCTGGTGCCCCTCTATACCGCTAAGCTGTCAGTGGCAAGTGGTGGGTATGGCATCATTACCAATATCTATGCCTATGTGGCACTGGTCCTCGTACTGCTGACCTTCGGTATGGAGACCACCTATTTCCGTTTCACCAATAAGACACATACTGACTCTGAGACCGTCTATGGCACCACCTTGATCAGTGTGGGCAGCATCTCCCTGTTGTTTGCCATACTGGTATTGCTGTTCCTCTCACCCATCAGTCAGGTGATGGGCTATGGCGACCATCCCGATTATGTAGGTGTGATGGCAGTTACCGTTGCCATCGACGCCTTCCTGTGTATCCCCTTTGCCCATCTCCGCCAACAGAAGAAAGCGGTGAAGTTTGCGGCACTGAAACTGTTGAACATCGTGATCAGTATTGTGCTGAACCTCATCTATTTCTATTTTATGGACGGCAAGGACGTAGGCTATGTGTTCTATATCAACCTGATCTGCACCGCCATGCTCGCCGTCTGTCTGATTACGGAGTATACCGGTTTCCGATGGAAGCTCGACAAACAGTTGCTGCGCACCATGCTCAGTTACTCGTGGCCCATCCTCGTGCTGGGTATTGCAGGTATCCTCAACCAGACCGCCGACAAGATGCTGTTCCCCTATATATATAAAGGTGGGGACATGCAGGCACAGCTGGGTATCTATGGAGCCTGTTCGAAGATTGCCATGATCATGGCGATGATCACCCAAGCATTCCGTTTTGCCTACGAGCCTATCGTCTTTGCGGGAGTGAAGGACAAGGACTCCCATGAGATGTATGCCAAGGCAATGAAATACTTCATCATTTTCACCCTCCTTGCCTTCCTTATCGTGGTGGGGTATATGGATATCCTGAAAAGAATCGTCGTACCCAACGAAGACTACTGGGTGGGTCTGAAGGTAGTGCCTATCGTCATGGCGGCAGAGATCATGATGGGTATCTATTTCAACCTGTCGTTCTGGTACAAGCTCATCGACAAGACCATCTGGGGAGCCATCTTCTCCGGTATCGGCTGTGCGGTACTGCTGATAGTCAATGTCCTTTTCGTACCCAAATACGGATTCATGGCATGTGCATGGGGAGGTTTCGCCGGCTATGGTGTCGCCATGGTCATCTCGTATGTCGTAGGACAGAAATACTATCCCATCGACTATCCGTTGAAGGACATTCTCAACTATGTTTTCCTTGCTGCTCTCATTACAGCCATGATGTTTTTCGGAAAAAGTCATAATGACTCCACATGGGTGAATGTCCTTATCAATACAGGTTGGATCATCAGCTTTGTCGCTTTTATCATCAAGCAAGACCTGCCGTTGAGCAGTCTTCCTGTTATCGGAAAATATTTTAAGAAATAAGATATGAAGAAGTTATTATTTAGCCTGATGTGTCTTTGCTCCTTAGGAGCCCATGCCGACGAAGGTATGTGGACACTTTACAACCTGCCTGCTGCCGTCTATGACCAGATGAAGCAGTATGGATTCCAGCTGCCGCAGGATCAGCTCTACCAGAGTGACAATGCGGTGAAGAACGCCGTCATCAATTTCGGTGGCTACTGCTCAGGAGTAGTGGTATCACCTGACGGACTGGTATTCACGAACCACCATTGCGGTTTTGAGTGCATTCGCAGACACTCTACTGTCGAGCACGACTATATGCTGAATGGTTTTGTTGCCAAAAGCTATAGCGAAGAACTGCCCAACGAGGACTTGTTCGTGAGTTTCATGGTCGAGCAGAAAGATGTGACGGACAGTCTGAAAGCCCTGGGCATCGATACCCTCTCGTTAGAGAAGACGGAGGCTTTTGTAGACTCTATCCAGAACGCATGGAGCAAGGAGATCCGCCAGCAGGACTCTACCCTGCGTGTGGAGGTGCTGCCTTTCTATGAGGGCAACAAGTACTACCTCACCACCTATCGTGACTTCGAGGATGTACGTCTGGTATTCGCCGTTCCCAAGTCGATGGGTAAGTTCGGCGGTGAGACCGATAACTGGATGTGGCCTCGCCAGACCTGCGACTACAGTGTGTTCCGCATCTATGCCGACCCCAAGACAAACGGTCCTGCCAAGTATTCGAAAGACAATGTGCCCTACCACCCGAAGTCATGGGCTAAGGTGTCGATGGACGGTTATAAGCCTGGTGACTTCGCTATGATCATGGGTTACCCCGGATCTACCAGCCGTTACCTCAGCAGCTATGGTATCAAGGAGCGCCGTGACGCGATGAATGCCCCTCGTGTTCAGGTACGTGGTGTCAAGCAGGAGATTATGCTGCGTCATATGCGTGCTGATGAGGCTGTCCGCATCAAATACGACTCGAAATATGCTAACAGCTCTAACTACTGGAAGAACTCGATGGGTATGAACAAATGTATCGATAGCATCGGACTCATCCAGCAGAAACAGGATTTTGAGATGAAGCTGAGACAGTGGCAGAACGAGACGGGCTATCTGAAAGGACAGCTTGACTTCGACAAGATGGCACAGCTCTATCAGAAACGACTCGCACTGACCCGTATCCGCACCTTATTCATAGAGACATTCTTCCTGCAAGACCAGCTGACATCCCGTGCCTGGAAGAGCAACTGGGGCATGGAGGTGAAGGGACCCAAGGACAAGCCTAAGAAGCAATATTACGAGTTTGAGGATAATAGTGAGGAATGGGATGAGGCGACAGACAAGGAGATACTTGCCGCACTGATGAGGAACTACCGTGCACAGATCACCAATACCAACTACCTGCCTGCCTTCTATAAGACCGTTGATGAGAAGTTCCATGGAGACTATACCGCCTATGTTAATGCGTTGTATAAAAAGTCTGTATTGATGAAGAATGGAAAACCACTCTACTTCAATAAGAAGAGCTATAACAAAGACCTGGGTGTGCAGTATGGTCTCGACCTCACGGAATTGTATGCACAGATCAATGCAGACCGCAAGCAGCTTACCCTTGATATTCTGGAACAGGAGAAGTATCTCTGTGCCGCCAAGTTACGGATGGAGCAGGATCTTCCCAACTACTCGGATGCCAACTTCACCATGCGTATGACCTACGGACAGATAGGGGAATATACCCTTGGCGGTCGTCCCTCTGGCTATTATACCACGGCACGCAGTCTGTGGGAGAAGATGCAGAAGGCTGATGAGAACTTTGAGTATTTCGCAGAACCGGTGATGCACGAGTTGCTGTCAAGCAAGGACTATGGCAAATATGCTGATAAACTGACAGGGACGCTGCAGCTCTGTTTCCTCTCCAACAATGATATCACAGGTGGTAACTCCGGCTCACCTATCTTTAATAATAAGGGAGAACTGCTCGGTCTTGCCTTTGACGGCAACTGGGACAGTCTGTCGAGTGATATCTTCTTCGACCGCCAGTTGGCACGTACTATCAATGTTGACGTGCGCTTCATGCTCTATATGATGGACAAATGGGGACATGCCGACAGGTTGTTGCAAGAAATGGGTATACAATAATAAAAAACCAGATACCTGAATTCAGGTATCTGGTTTTTTCGTTTATTTCTTTTTCCTTGGTTTGCGGATAGCCCATCCCTCCTCGCTGAAGTCGGGGACCTCCCCTTTTAGTTTCATTGACTTGGGATTGAGGAACTGCATCCATTCGTCCTTGGAGTAGTGCTTCTTGGTTTCTCTAGTATCCCTAGTATCTCTAGTGTTCCTAGTTTCCCTAGTATTCCTAGTTCCCCTAGTCCCCCTAGTTTCCCTAGCCCCCTTAGCTCCGCCCTCTTCAGCATCATTGCAGCGAACGTCGCGCCCTTTGTATTTCTGACCATTTACATACTTCATCACACGAGGGGCATCCTCCTCAGGAACCTCGAAATAGGACATCATGGTCAACAGGTCGATATGTCCGACCTCAACATGCCCTTTCACGTTCTTATTCAGGAACTGCATCAACTCACCAGGGTAGAAGCCGTCTTTCTTGCCTAAGTTGATGAACAATCGGCGATAGCCAGCTTCAGCCTTGCGGGGACTGTTGCCACGCTCCCGCTTCTCGCCTCGCTTTCCACGCTCCCGCTTCTCACCCCGTTCCCGTTTGTTGCCGACAGGTTCTATCTCCGGGGCATCAGCGTAGTAGGCAAGGAACCGACCGAACTCCATGGAAACGATCTTCTTGATAAGGTCCTCCTTGTCGATATACTCAAAGTAACGGTCGATGTCCTGCATGAAGGGCGCAATCTGCTCCTCGTCGACATCCGCCTTGACAATCTGGTCCATCACCTTATAGAGCTGTTTCTTGCAAATCTCCTCGGCAGAGGGGATCTTTCCCTCCTCGAAAGCCTTGCCAATCTCTTTCTCGATATTGCGGATCTTATGCTTCTCACGGGAGTGGACGATGCTGAGAGATGTTCCTTTCTTACCGGCACGACCGGTACGGCCGGAGCGGTGGGTGTAGTTCTCGATGTCATCAGGGAGTCCGTAGTTGATGACATGAGTCAGGTCATCAACGTCCAAGCCGCGTGCTGCCACATCAGTAGCAACCAGCAACTGAACGGTATGCTGGCGGAATTTCTGCATCGTCAGGTCACGTTGCTGCTGTGACAGGTCACCATGCAGTGCCTCGGCATTATAGCCGTCGCGAATCAGTTTGTCGGCAACCTCCTGTGTCTCCAGCTTCGTACGGCAGAAAATGATGGCGAAGATGCGGGGGTAGAAGTCTACCAGCCTTTTTAAAGCTAAATACTTGTCTTTCGCATTCACCATATAATAGATATGGTTCACATGTTCGGCACCCTCGTTGCGGCTTCCCACCACGATCTCCTTATAGTCATGCAGATACCCTTTGGCGATACGCTCTATCTCCTTACTCATCGTAGCGGAGAAGAGCAGTGTGTTACGCTCTGTGGGCACTCCTTCTAAAATAGCGTCGATACTCTCGGAGAAACCCATGTTCAACATCTCATCGGCTTCATCAAGTACCACGTTATTCACATCATCTAACTTGGCGACCCCACGGTTCATCAAGTCAATCAGTCTGCCCGGTGTTGCCACTATTACCTGTACACCTTTCCGCAATGCACGGATCTGCTGCTCAATGGACGCACCACCATACACTGCCTCGATATGCACTCCTTCAAGATACTTGGAGAAGTCGCGCAGGTCGTCAGCAATCTGCAAACACAGCTCACGGGTTGGTGCAAGAATGAGAGCGTGGGGCAGTCCTCTTCCTATCTCTCCCATCTGTGGACGGGGCATGGAGGCTATCTTCTGCAAGACAGGAATACCAAATGCAGCCGTCTTACCCGTTCCTGTCTGGGCAAGGGCGATAACATCATTCTGATTACCAAGTAAATAAGGGATAACTTCCTCCTGAACGGGCATAGGCTGTACAAAACCCAATTCCTCAATAGCGCGTCGAATCTCTTCGCAAACGCCTAATTCTTCAAATGTCTTCAAATCTAATACCTTTATTATTTGTTGGCAAAGGTACGAATAAAAAGTGGAATAATATAAAAATGATAGATATTTATATTTTTTTAGAGATTATCTATTGACAGTATTCAGGAAATTTATTATCTTTGCAACCGAATTCAGTTTTCCAAAATGGGAAACTTTTTGAATTCAAAAAATAAAAAAGTTATCCAAAACGGAAAACTTTTCCGTCAACTGAGGCATTAAAAACTTGATAAAAAATATAACAATGGAAATTAAGAACTTTACCATCACGAAACGAGACGGATCGAAAGACCAGTTCTCATTAGACAAGATTATGAATGCTATCCTGAAAGCATTCGACAGTGTGGAACAACCTACTGACCTTGGGGCTATCTCTAAGATTCTCAGTCGTTTGGATATTCATAACGACATTACGGTGGAGGACATCCAGAACCAAGTGGAGGAAGCCTTGATGCGTGAGGGTTACTACAAGGTGGCTAAGTCGTTCATGCTGTATCGTCAGGCTCATTCCGAGGACCGTGAGACACTTGCCAAGTTACAGTTCTTGTCAGAATATTGCGACTCAGTGAATGCTGCAACGGGTTCAAAGTATGATGCAAATGCAAACGTGGAGCACAAAAACATTGCAACTTTGATTGGTGAGTTGCCTAAGTCCAACTTCATCCGTCTGAACCGTCGTCTGCTGACTGACCGTATCAAGAAGATGTATGGTAAAGAACTCGCTGACGAGTATATCGACAAGCTGACACACCATTTTATATATAAGAACGATGAGACGAGTCTTGCCAACTACTGTGCCTCTATCACGATGTATCCCTGGCTGATTGGCGGTACCATTTCCATTGGTGGTAACTCCACGGCTCCTACCAACCTCAAGAGTTTCTGTGGTGGGTTCGTGAATATGGTGTTCATGGTTTCCAGTATGTTGAGTGGCGCTTGTGCTACCCCAGAGTTCTTAATGTATATGAACTACTTCCTGGGTAAGGAATACGGACAGGATTATTATAAGCATGCAGGTGAGCAAGCTGACCTCAGTCTGAAGAAGCGTACGCTCGACAAGGTGATTACTGACTATTTTGAGCAGATAGTATATACGCTGAACCAGCCCACTGGTGCCCGCAACTATCAGGCAGTGTTCTGGAACGTTGCTTACTATGACAAATACTATTTCGAGAGTATCTTCGGTGAGTTCTATTTCCCCGACGGTTCTAAGCCAGACTGGGAGGGTCTGTCATGGTTGCAGAAGCGCTTCATGAAATGGTTCAATCAGGAGCGTACCAAGACCCTGTTGACCTTCCCCGTAGAGACCATGGCACTGCTCGTTGACGAGAATGGTGAGTGCAAGGATAAGGAATGGGGCGATTTCACTGCAGAGATGTATGCGGAAGGACATTCGTTCTTCACTTATATGAGTGACAATGCCGACTCCCTGAGTTCTTGCTGCCGTCTGCGCAATGAGATTACCGACAATGGTTTCAGTTACACATTGGGTGCCGGTGGCGTGTCTACAGGCTCTAAGAGTGTGCTGACCATCAACCTCAACCGTTGCATCCAGTATGCTGTTAACCACAAGATGGACTATCTGGAGTATCTGGGTGGTGTCATAGACTTGTGCCATAAGGTGCAGATGGCTTACAACGAGAACTTGAAGGAGTTGCAGGAGCATGGCATGCTGCCACTCTTCGACGCTGGTTATATCAATATCAGCCGACAGTACCTCACCATCGGTATCAATGGTCTGGTAGAGGCTGCTGAGTTCATGGGACTGAAGATCACGCCAAATGATGACTATCTGCACTTCGTACAGGGTATCCTTGGACTTATCGAGAAATATAACAAGCAGTACCGCACGAAGGATGTGATGTTCAACTGCGAGATGATTCCTGCGGAGAACGTGGGTGTCAAGCATGCCAAGTGGGACCGTGAGGACGGCTATTTCGTTCCTCGTGACTGCTATAACAGTTATTTCTATGTGGTAGAGGATGACTCTCTGACGATTATCGATAAGTTTAAGTTGCATGGCGCTCCCTATATCGAGCACCTCACTGGTGGTTCCGCATTGCATATGAACTTGGAGGAGCACCTCAGCAAGCAGCAGTATGCCCACCTGCTGAAGGTCGCTGCCCAGGAGGGATGTAACTACTTCACGTTCAATATCCCCAATACCGTATGCAACGACTGCGGACATATCGACAAGCGTTACTTGAAGGAATGTCCTCACTGCCATTCCAAGAATGTGGACTATATGACACGTATCATCGGATACCTGAAGCGTGTCAGCAACTTCTCCCAGCCACGTCAGGAAGAGGCTGCACGTCGCTTCTATGCACATGCTAATAATTAATTATGCTTAAATACGTCAATACAGGCATTGTATTTCAGGAGATACCCGACGAGACGACACTGGCGATTAATATCTCTAATTGTCCTTGTGCTTGTCCTGGCTGTCATAGCCATTACCTTTGGGAAGATGTCGGGCTTCCCCTGGATACAGATGCCATTGACGATTTCGTGAGAAAATACGGTAGCGATATTACCTGTATCGCTTTCATGGGGGGAGATGCCGAACCCCAAGGGGTCAATCAATTAGCCATTTATATCCACGAGACATATCCGGAATTCAAGGTGGCATGGTACAGCGGACGTATCCGTATCTCCTCTGCTATCTGTAAGACCGACTTTGATTATATCAAGATCGGTCCTTTTATCAAGCATTTGGGACCTCTGAAGTCACCCACCACTAACCAGCGTCTCTATCGTCAGGGAGAGAATGGTGAGTTTGAGGATATCACGAGTCGTTTCTGGAAAAAATAAACCATCATGAAAATATGTATCTACTGTTCTGCCAATGCAGATATAGACCCTGATTTCTTCCGTATGACAGAAGCGTTGGGACGATGGGCTGCGGAAAATGCCCATACCATCGTGTATGGGGGAGTCAACCAAGGGTTGATGGAATGTGTGGCAAAAGCTGCCCATGAGGGTGGCGCACAGGTAGTCGGTGTTATTCCTACTCTTGTGGAGAAGTCGGGTCGAATCAGTCAGCAGGTGGACGTGGAGATGCTTTGTGACAACCTGAGTGACCGTAAGCAAATGATGCAGGATTATGCCGATGTGTTTATTGCCTTACCGGGCGGTATCGGAACACTTGATGAGATATTCAGTACTGTGGCATCGGTTACCATCGGCTATCACAGCAAGAAAGTCATCCTTTATAACATGAAGGGCTTCTGGAATACACTCGTCAGTTTACTGGATGATTTGCAAGGAAAGGGATTCATGAGAAAGGAATGGCGAGCCCAGATAATGGTTGCCAATTCCTTAGAGGAAATAGCCGCCATATTAAATGATTTGACATGAAGAAAATAGAATTGTTCAGAGACATCCTGCCCCTTGCCATCTTAGCAGGAATTTGTATCTCCATTGGTTGTGTCGTCAACCTCAGGGTAGGTGGCGTGGCAGGTGCCGTATTGTTTGCTTTCGGACTGACGACCGTCGTTTACTATGGTCTGAAGCTCTACACAGGGACGGCAGGGTTTATCCGCCGGCAGGGTGACTGGTCCATGCTGGTGATGGTATTAATAGGCAATATCATTGGTTGTCTGCTTACCGCATGGCTCATCGGCTATGCCCAACCTGATTGTATAGAACCCGCAGCAAAGATCCTTGCCGGAAGATTGGCGAAAGGACCATTTGCCTGTTTCCTGTTAGCGATAGGATGCGGATTCATCATGACGACGGCAGTGGAGTTTGCCCGTAAGGGAAAGATGCTGCCTTTGATATTCGGAGTACCAGTATTCATCCTCTGTGGTTTTGCCCATAGTATTGCTGATGCTTTCTATTTCCTCGTGTCCCCCTTCACACAGCTATGGCAGACAGAGGTGCTTATCGTCTATGTAGCAGAGGTCTTGGGTAATTTCGTCGGTTGTAACCTTTACCGCTGGACACTCTTCTTCTCACATACCTCTTAAAGATAGAAAACCGCCTCAGGACCCATACAGAACAAAAGGTCAAGGATGGATAGATTTGGCAGGAATCCATGTCGTTGCTGGAAGACCTGCCAATATTCTTTTGGTTCGAATTCCGCATCGGGTAGTGGATGCTTGGCACAAATGATATCCCGGAAATCACTGAGAGTTGAAAGGCTACGGGTAGGCGAGCAGAGCTCGGGAATGAGGTCCGTAGTGAGTGGTGGCAGATATGCTGAGGTGTAGTCTACCTTAGGCTGGATATCCATCAACTCACATATCTTCTGCCGGATGGCTTCGTTAAAGTCAATGAGGAAGTCATACTTCTTCTCAAAGAAAGGACGGAGATCATCTGCATAATACTCAAAGAAAGGACTCTCGTTATATGCACTTTGTAATGCGTTCCAATGAATACGCCGCCACTGGTTATGATCACTGATACGCAGATCCTTCACGGTCATCTTGTCAGATAAGTGTTCCACAGGGACAGTCAATGCCTGTATTCCGTTAGCCGTAGCAATCACGCAACGGTTCCGGTAGGTCTGTTTCTGATAGGTGTCGTATTGCTCGATGATGGAAAGGTCATAACGGGCAAGTTTCTGATACCATTGGACAGGTCCGAAATAAGTTGTCTGCAGTAGTGCTGTCATCATTGCAGTGTCCTTTCCTTTCGATAGCCTTCCAACATGTTCTTTTGGTCGTCGTGACTATAGAGGATACAAACTACCCTTCCGATGATGTTCCGCTCAGAGATAAAGCCAAGGTTGCGTGAGTCCACCGGATTCTTTGGGTGAATGGACTCCAGCCAGTAATAGTCAGCATCAGCACAATCCTTTAGCCCCGGTACCATCATGGTTCCTTTCTTCGTATGGACAGTATCACCAGGAACAGCCTTGCAACGTGCGATGAACTCCCCGTTGATGGAGTCATTAGGTATGTCGAATACGACAATATCACCCTTGCTGACTGGTTTACGGAGCATGCGGCTGTAGGGCAACATCCCTTTACCGTCCACCCGTAAGCCATAACTCCACCGGTTCACCAACAACCTGTCACCATCGATATACAGCGGTTGTAATCCCTTCCCATCAACAGTATAGACGGTAAATGCCAAAGCACGGAAGACAAGCACCAGCACGAGGGCTGATGCAAGGGCTATCACGAACTTCAGCCAGTCTGACATCTCTGCTGCTACTTGATATTGTCGACGAAGCGGAACAGACGGTTCCAGCGTATACCAGAGAAGCCACCACGGTCAGGATCACTGCTCCACCAGATGAAGATGGGCTTCCCCACGATATGGTCTTCTGGCACAAAGCCCCAGTAACGGGAGTCGAGAGAGTTGTGACGGTTGTCACCCATCATCCAATAGTAATCCAGCTTGAAGGTGTATTTGGTAGCAACCTGGTCGTTGATATATATCTTTCCGTCCTTCACCTCCAGCTTATTACCCTCATAGGTGCGGATACAACGCTCGTAGACAGGAAGGTTCTCCAACGTAAGGTCAATGCTCTTGCCCTTGGCGGGAATCCAGATAGGACCATAGTTGTCCCTTGTCCAGTGCATGTTACCATTCAAGGGGTAAATGTCAAGGTCGCTGGCATCGGTATTAAGCACCACACTCTCTGCCACCCCACGCTTCTTCAGCTGCTCTGCGGCATAACGGGTCAGCGGCATATAACCGGCAGTATTCAGCGAGGTGAGGTCTTCCATGGTGATACCCAGCTCTTTCATCGTGTCATCATCAAGGCGTTGACTGAGTTTCACCTTATAGGTGTACTGCACATTGTCCGGCTCTTTGTTCTGCTTGCCATCGATGTAGATGATGCGGTCCTTGATCTGCAAGGTCTGCCCTGGGAGTCCTACACAGCGCTTCACGTAGTTCTCCCTGCGGTCGGTAGGACGTGTGTCTATCAGTCCGTATTCAGCCTGGTTGCGCACAATCTCACTGCGTCCCGCCTGATAAATAAAATCAAAATACTGACGACGCTGCTCCACCGTCAGTGAGTCAGGATCAGGGCGTTGGGGATACATCTGATAGCCCATGGAGTAACACATCTGGTAGAAGTCGTAGGGCTGATATTGCGGAGCACTGCAGATGGTGTCACCAGCAGGATAGTTGAATACGACGATGTCGTTCAGTTGTACTTTTCCAAGTCCTTTCACACGGCGATAGTCCCAATGCGGCCATTCGATGTAGCTCTTACATTGGAAGAGTGGCAGCGTGTGCTGTGTCAGTGGCATCGTCAGTGGTGTCTCTGGGATACGGGGACCGTAGGATACTTTAGACACAAAGAGATAGTCGCCAGTCAACAGTGATTTCTCCAGTGATGAGGAGGGTATCACATAGTTCTGAAAGAAAAACAGGTTGATGAAGTAGACAGCGACAAGGGCGAATACCAGGGCATCGACCCATGACATCACAAATTTAACGGGACCCTCCGCATCTTTCCACCACTGCCACCGGATCTTCTTGGTGATATATACATCATAGATAAAGGGGATGACAAGCAATCCCCACCAGGACTTCACCCAATAGAGGAACAACAGGTACAGCACCAGCACGACAATGAATTTCGTCCACTGTACCTTCATATTCAACTTCTTCTTTTCTCTATCTTCCATAGTTTAGAATTTAAACATATCGCTAATGGTCAGCAAACCCTCATGTTCTTTGGTGTACTCCGCTGCTAACACGGCACCAAGGGCAAATCCCTTACGGCTATGGGCATCGTGGGATATGGTAATCAAATCAGCTTCTGAATCGTAACGGATAGTATGGATTCCTGGTACCTCACCGCGACGGATGTCATCTACACGCAACAGCTTCGGGTCAGTGGTCTCCTCTGCCCATCCTTCTTTGCGGTCAAGATTGGCAACAATTTCCTCAGCCAGAGTGATGGCTGTACCTGAGGGGTGATCCAGTTTATGTACATGGTGTGTCTCCTCCAACTCCACATCATATTGCGGGAACTGATTCATGATCTTTGCCAGATAGCGGTTGACAGCAGAGAAAATAGCGACACCAATGCTGAAGTTGGAAGCCCAGAAAAGGGTCTTACCACCTTCCGCACATGCCTTGCGCACCTCATCACCATGCTCTTTCATCCACCCGGTAGAACCTGAAACAACTTTCACGCCAGCCTTCCATGCTTTCAGATAGTTGCCATAGGCAGCCTGTGGTGCCGTAAACTCGATAGCAACATCTGCCGAGGCAAAGGCTTCGGACTCGAAATCACCTTGATTGTCAATATCAATAATACTTACAATTTCATGGCCACGGTCAAGGGCAATCTGCTCAATCATCTTACCCATCTTTCCATAGCCGATTAATGCTATTTTCATAATGTTTCTGTATTAATACGGTGCAAAGATACTCATTTTCAAAGATATATCATTGGTTTGCAACAGAAAATAACAGAAATTGATGAACTTTGTCGTGAAACTATGAGTGCTGTTGAGCTATAAATCTCTCGACAGCGTGTCGAATGCTGAGTAGTCCGAACTCCTCTGGATGGATATTTTTAATGGGAATCCACATACATTCCGCAGCATCGTCGTCAGCCTTTACTTCACAGCCGTCAGGGACATGCACCAGATAATCCATATCAATGGTGTGAATCCCTATGCCACTGTACATATAGACATTAGGACTGGAGAAGAGATACTCTACGTCATCGACCTCAAGTCCTGTCTCCTCCTTGATCTCTCGGCGCATACCCTCCTCAGCCGTCTCATACATATCCACGAAACCACCTGGCAGGTCAAGTGTTCCTTTGGCAGGCTCCTTGGCACGGCGTACCACCAGCATCTCTTGTCTGTCATTGATGATAAAGGCAGCAGTAGCGGCACAGGGATTGGCATAATAGACAAAGCCACAGTCCTCACACTGTTTGCTTTTGAAGTTATGAATAACAAAATGCTTACTGCCGCAAATCGGGCAGTAAGCAAATTTCTCCAAGGGATGTTCCATTACCAGTTATCTGTTCTGAAGGGGAACAATGGCAGGTTACCGCCATTCTTCACATTACCAAGTTGGAAGTTCTTAAAACAATAGCGCACGGCAACAGGCTTTTTAACCTTAGGTGAGGTGATGATGATAGCCTCATCCCAATAGCCTCCACCTGGCTGCCAGAAATGTTTGGCAGTGGCAGGATAGAAGACCTTGTCCTCGCCGGCAATCTCAAAACCCTCCATCTTCTCGAAGGGTGCGTCACACCAGTAGTTGTCCTGCAAATGGATAAAGACAGTGTCGTTCTTGATATTCATATCTTTATAGGCGGAACTCTTATACTGGATGGTCTCATAGCCATAGTCACGGTTAAGTGCCGTGAAGGCAAGACGCTCACCCACCGGTTGTTTCTGGGCAGGATGAATCTGGGTCGTCTCATAGGGATAAGCGAGGTCGTTGGTACATACCAGGGAACTGTTAGGGATAATCTGGCTTGCCTTGTACTGTTGCTCACGCAGTTTGGCACCACTGATGCCGTTGACGTTGTCATCGTCATAGGCGTAAGGTGCTATCTGTACGAAATAGAAAGGTATCTCACCCAGTCCGAACTGCTTGCGCCACTGCTCTACCAGCAGTTTCATGCGTTGAGAGTACTGGTCACCAGGGTCACCGACGTTAGAGCATCCTTGATAATAGAGGATACCTTTCACGGTGGCTTTCAGGATAGGATTAAAGGTACCGTTACCCCAGAGCAGAGAGCGATGGTAGTCCCATTGTGACCATTTCTTGCAAATCTCCACAGAGTCGGTAGGGTCATTGGTATATTTCTCTAAGTTCTCCTTTGTCAACCAGCTCTCCACACGTGTACCGCCTTTATTCGCCTCAATGATACCTACGGGCATGTCGAGTGTACGACTGAGCAGACGGGCAAAGAAATAACCCGTAGCAGAGAACTCACTGACAGTCTTTGGACTGCACACACGCCATGCTGCCTGTGCGTCATTCAACGGTTTGGACGACATCACACTGGGAATCTTGATACTACGCACACCCTTGGAGTTAACAGCATCCAAGACGTGATGGTTATAATCCTTGACCGGACACATGCCAAAACCTTTGACAGGCATCTCCATGTTCGACTGTCCGGCACAGACCCATACCTCGCCTGCGAGTACATTATTAATAGTGACTGAACCATCCCCATCATTGAAGGTGATACTCAGAGGCGTGTAGGATGCTTTGGGCGACTTGACGGTCAACAGGAACTGACCGTCCTTACCCGCTTTCACGGTCGACTTCTCCTGACTCCACGAAACGGTAGCTGTTACCGTGCTGTTAGGTTTTGCCCATCCCCAGAGGCGGACATCAGTTTGCTGTTGGATCACCATGTTGTCGCCTACCAAATGCGACAACTTTACTTTTGCCTGCATACTCATGGTAAGGGTAGCAAGAACCGCTAATGAAAGAATTCGTTTATACATTGTTAAAAGTTTTTAGTCTAAAATTGCTGCAAAGATAATGAATTTTTGTATCTTTGCAAGCAACAAAGGTAAGAAAATATGAAAATGAAGAAATCTTTATTGATTTGGACAATGCTGCTTGTTGCCGTATCGTCATCTGCACAGCAGGGGTTGGAAATGGATTTATGGCCTTCTGGTCCTAAGACTTCCAATGGAGACCCGAACGATTTGGCAAAGGTCACCGTTTTCCTGCCATCGAAGAGTGTGGCAACAGGTCGTGCTGTCGTTATCTGCCCGGGAGGAGGCTATCAGCATCTTTCTTTCGAGAAGGAGGGTACGTCGTGGGCACCTTTCTTCAACGCACAGGGTATCGCCGTCATCGTACTGAAATACCGCATGCCTCATGGGGTATGGCAGGTTCCTCTGGAGGATGCGGAGGAGGCGATGCGACTGGTACGCCGTATGTCTGCCACCTGGGACATCAATCCCCGACAGGTCGGTATCATGGGATTCTCGGCAGGTGGACATCTTGCCTCTACTGTCGCCACTCATTCCAAAGGCGATGCGGCTGCTGACTTCCAGATATTGTTCTATCCTGTGATAACGATGGAACAGGGGACCACCCATAAGGGCTCCCGTGAGAATCTGCTGGGCAAGAAACCTAAGCGTAAGCTGCTGAACCAGTTCTGTAACGAGCAGCATGTCACTGCCTCTACACCCCGTGCCTTTATCGTCCTTGCCAATGACGACAAGGCGGTGCCACCCCTCAACAGTGTTCTTTATTACGAGGAACTATGCCAGAGCAAGGTGCCTGCCACCATGCACATCTATCCCACAGGCGGTCATGGCTTCGGCAGTCTGCAGTCGTTCACCTATCATTATGAGATGATGCTGGAGCTGAAGGCTTGGCTGAATAGTTTCTAATGTCCCCGGCAGGGCACACATTTGATAATCTCTATAGGAATCGTCTCCACATGGGACGATTCTTTCGTAATAGTCAGTTTCACCATACATGCCTTGCTGTTGACAGGCTTCCGCTGGTCGAAGATAAAATTGCCGATACTATAATAGATGGGCTTCCCTTTATATTCCTCTATCGTCTGGAGGGTATGGGTATGATGACCTATGAGGGCATCGGCACCAGCGTCTATCAACTGATGAGCCCTTACCCGCTGAATAGTGACGGGTTGTAGCGTATGCTCACCTCCCCAGTGCAAGGTGACGATGATATAGCTGTCGGGGTCAGACGACCGAAGGTGTCTGACACGCTCCACCAACGTGTCAAAATCCTCTTGACTGACAGAGGGTTTTTCGGACAGATAGGCAAAATTCTCCAATGCCAGTTGCAGAGAAGCCAATACGTAAACCTTCCGGGGGGAGGAGGTCAGGAGTACCGGTCTGGCTGCTTCCTCCATGGTATGACCTGCTCCAATGGGAATCATACCTGCTGAGATGACATTCTCCCTGGTGTCCACCAGTCCTGCCCTCCCCTGGTCAACGCTATGGTTATTGGCAAGGTTCAGATGGGTAATCCCATGCCGTTTCAAGGTAAAGAGCCATTCCGGTTCGGCACGGAAGATAAACTGCTTGAACGAGGGCTCCTTGATCTTCGTGGCAGGACACTCCAGATTGCCGATGACGATATCACTGCTTTGAAACACCGAATCGACAAAGGGAGAGAACACCGCATCCGTCCCCTTCTGTTCTATCACCTTACGGACACCACGGTCCAGCAAGATATCACCAGTGATGGTCACAGACACGGAGTCTGTGACCATCAGCATAGCGAATAACATTGTCTTTAGCATCCTGAACTATAGAAGATATACTCGTTGTCGAGTTTCTTACCGCCGAGAGGTACGATAATCTCCTCCATCCAACTGGGGATGCCCTTGTTGGGCTGGCTTTCCAACTCCTGCTGCCACTCCTCGTCGGTATGGCGTGGCGCCTGTAAGTCGTCCTCGAACTCACGATAGCTGAACACGGCACCACGGGTGAGGTAGAGATACCCCTCAATCTCAACGACTACATAAATCTGGTGGGCAGGACCAACTGCCTCATACAGTACCGACTTATTGGGGTTGTTGAAAGAATTAGCGGTATACACATCGGCAACGACAGCCACCGACTTGTCGGCACCTTGTACGTTATACCAGCCGTAGAGTTCCTGGTCTGGCTCACGGACGAGGTCAAGGGTGATATTCTCAAAGACAGAGCCGATAGCCTCTATCTGCCGGTATTCCTGTTCTGAGAGTTTCTTACTTGCCAGCTCCTTCTCACTGCAGCTCAGTAAGAACTCTGCTTGTTCACGCAGGTCACGGGAAGTCGTGGTGGCTTTTTCCGTCACGAGGTCAAACTTCTTCAGCACGTCCATTGTGGCATCGATGAGGTGAATCGCCTTTGTCCAGTAAGCGACATTGGGTTCTACATAGCCACGGGTGTAGGGTTCCGGCAAACCGCCGCCACCACACTCAGCACCGAATGGCTGCTTGGCATAGAGGATGGCGTCATGCTTCAGCTCCGCCCATGAGGCAAGTGCCGCATTCAGGTTCTTCTTGTCCCATTGGGGTGTCTGCATGAATCTCGGGTAGTTGGCATTCTTGCTATTCACATCCTTCAAAGAGGCAATCCATTTATTGGCAACCGTCTGGTCCCAGTCGATGGTACCCATCCGTTGTTTCATGCGAAGGAGATTGGGTGTGAACTGGTTCCAGTTCTCCTGTTCCTTCAGCTCCTGTATGAGTATGCGCTCGGCAGCAGGAATACCTATAGCAGCCATCACGTCAAGTCCGGTAGGTACCGCACGCAAGGTGGGATTGCTTTCGTAATCCACCATTTCCTGCAACACCTCCGCATCGGGCATATAGCGTTGGGGCATCAGGCGTACCTTATAGGGACTGGTCACCGCAAACTTCGGTTTGATGCGTGTCTGCTGGTCCGTGATCTTCATCAGAGCCTTGCACACCTGTTCCATGTTCTTTTTGGAGTTGAAGATCTGCTGGACACTGCCGAATGCCTTCTGTTCCTTGTAGACCTGTGTGATGCTGACATCGTCGGGCAATCCCATCAGGTAGGTGATAGGCTCTGTCAGGTTCTGGTACATCTTCGAGAGAGAAGCGTCCTGACAGATCGTCTCTGCCATCATCAGCGCATAGCGCAGCTCCTCGTCATTCTCCATCTCAAAGGGCACGTTCTGCAACCACATCATCGTGCGGAAATAACGTTGCAGCGTCTCAGAGCGAGTATAATGTCCACGAGGACGGTAGAGCGCATAGGGGAAGGCAGGACGCTGGTAGGCGACGGTATATCTCAGGAATTCCGAGGGGCAGCTCTCCGCATTGTTCACATGTTTGATCTCCTCCTTCACCAATTCCGTGTATTTGGCAGCCACGGGCAGTGGTTCCCCTTCGTTCAGCTCATAGGCGATGGCATAGTATGCCGCACAGTATTCCGCCGCTTCCTTCACCTTCTTGTCGGTTGTGTTGGCAGCCATTTTCGTAAGCAGCTCATAGTTGCGTTTCACGAAATCCGTCACCATGGGTGACAGTTTCTGTTGCTCCGTCTCTTTCAGCAGACAGTCGAAGAACATATGGAACGCCTGCAGATAGAGGTCTGTCGTCACAAAACTGGGGAACTCCCGGTAGTCGTTATTCTCATAAATCTGGAAGAGCTGGTTCTCGTTAGCAGGTACGATGGCGAACCCGTTCTTGGCAATTGCCTTGTAGAGTTGCGGGTCAAAGTCAGAAAGACTGAAGGGGTTGACGATATTGCCCATATTGGTCATCATTCCCGCAGGCACCTTGTTATTCTGTGCCTTCAGCTCATTCTCACGGGCTTGCAGTTTCTTGACGAAAGCCTGCTCGGCAGGGGTGTACTTGATGGGGGTAGCCATCCCGTTTTGCTCTTTGTCCAACCTGTCTTCGGCGATACTCTCATACCATGTGGTAGAAGCGAAGACACCACGCAGGTCACTGCTCATGAAGAGATACCCCTGACGGGCTGCTATGGCATTACGCAGGATGCGCACCTCGGAGAGTGACAGACTGTTAACATCAATGTTGAGGGGCAGCTTGGTTTTCAGCGACTCCACATTGATCTTCGCCTTACCGGGAAGAATGAACGGTTTGCGCTTCTCCTCTTGGGCACTTACGCTGATGGTCAGACACAGTGTCACCATCATCAACAACAACTTTTTCATAGGCAAAATGGTTTATTAGTCATGATTAAATATTTCCAATGCAGCCGGTCTGGTGACATTCTTTGCCAGAAACCGCTCAAAAGCCATGCCGAAATGGTCCCAGCGGTACTCCGCCACCACATATTTCCCGTCTGTCGTACGTTCGAGGCTCCTGATAAGTCCGTCCTTGAAACGGAAGTCCTCTAAGATACCTCCTAACTTGGAACCGAGCCAGAGGGGACGCACCAGTCCGTGGTAGTTCTTGAAGATAAAGAGGCGGTGCCCTTTCTCCTGATAGTAACGGGTGCTCTTGATGACACCCACCATCGCATCGATACTGCCGTCACCATCCACATCCCCTGTGCAGAACCGGTAAACGGGGTATGGCAGTCTCCATTTATCATAGGTCGAGTCGGTCTTCAGCGACAGAAACGACAGTGTGTCATTCTTCTGCTCCAGGGAGAACCTCTGCCCCAAAGCATGGGTGGCAACCAGCCAGCACCCTATTGTCAATAGCCAACCCTTAACTCTCAACGCTAAACGCTCAAAGCAGACTTCTGATCTCTGCCTCCAGGTCCTTCACCTGAGCGGCTCTCTTATAGAGGGCGTTGTCTCTGCTGATGAGGAAATAGTCAGGCAGTCCTTGTATGTTATAGGTAATGAGTGTCTGAGAGTCCAGTCCCTGCGGGTCACGTACACTGACCCATGGCAGTGCGGCGGTCTGCTGTTTCCAGAAGTGCTCGTCAGGATCCAGTGACACCTGATAGATCTCCAGTCCCTGTGCATGATACTTATTATACAGTTCACGCAACAGGAGAATACGCTCTGGTGATTTCTCTATACCGAACAAGTGGAAATCGAGGATGACCACTTTTCCCTTCAGGTCACTTAACTTACGCACCTGTCCCTTGTTGTCGGGCAGTACGATGTCTATCAGTCCGGTGGCGGAAATCTGGTTCACGTCAATGGTGCGTGCCTCGTTCTGTGCTGCGATACGTACATTCTTCATCCCCTCGATGGCGATGTTATGCAGGTTGGCACCACGCTCAGAACCAGGATAGTAGGTGTCCCAGCTGGTGGCGACAGCAGCGAAGAGCTTGATGTCGTCCTTGTCAGAGCGGGGATTGAAGATCAGTGTGTTCCCTAATGCCTGGAACAGGGCGAAATAGGCATACGAGCGGTTGGGCTCCTTGAGGATATAGTTGGTCTTCACGTCCTGTTTGTATGCCTTGATCATGTTCAGGATGCTGTCATTCGACTCGTCGACGCTGAGGGCGTCATTCTGTGAAATGGCGATGGCACGCTGTGTCAGGTTGATCTGTTTCAGGGTCAGCTCCTTGATCTTCGAGCAGTTGTCGGAACCACTGATCTCATACTGGGTAGCCATCTGCGGATATTGTGCCTTGACGGTAACGGTCTCGGTAGAGTCGATGCTCACATTGATGATCTGGTCGGCAATACGCAGGCGGTAGAACTCCGGGGCTGGTGTCTGCTCCTTAGAAAAAGAGAACGCACCATCCTCGTCCAGTTTCACGGAGTCGACGACAGCAATGTCCTCCAGTCCCACATTCTCGAAATAGAGTACGGAGTCCTTGGCATTGGTGATATTTCCCTCTACATGGAATTTTTTCTCACTACATGATGCCATAGCTAATGTGGCGATGGCAGCTATCAGATACTTTCTCATCTTTTATTTGTCTGTTTATGAATTTCTTTGCAAAGGTAGTAAAAAATCAGTGAAGTAATGAAGAAACAGCATTTATTTTTTTGAATGATGGATTAAACGTTTCGTCACGACCTTCGTCTAAAGGTAGTTATGTATAGATTAGTGATTTCCGCAGTTGTGGTTTTTGTAAGCACAATAGCAGCCTTTGCACAAGGTTCGGTAAAAGGTAAAGTTTTGGATAAGCAGACCGATGAGGTCATGGAGTTCGTGAATGTCGTTGTAGAGACACCAGCAGGTAAGTTAGTCAAAGGAGCTATTACGGATGTCAGCGGTCAGTTCTATATTAAGGGATTGAAAGACGGCAACTACCAGTTGCAGGTCTCTTTCGTGGGTTATAAGACACTGACACGACAGTTCACCATCTCTGCCAGTGACCGCAACAAACACTATAATGCGCTGTATCTCTCGGAGGATGCCAAGGTACTGGGTGAGGTACAGGTCACCGGACAGCGCTCACAGATGAAACTGGAGGTCGACCGTAAGGTGTTCTCTGTCGACCAGATACTGGCTGCCGCAGGTGGCTCGGCAAGTGACTTGCTGGAGAATATCCCCAGTGTCGAGGTGACAACGGACGGTGAGATATCCCTTCGTGGTAATTCCAGCGTGGAGGTATGGATCAATGGTAAGGCGAGTGGTCTCACCACTGACAACCGTGCGGAGATCCTGCAGCAGATTCCTGCGGAGAGCATCGAGCGTATTGAGGTCATTGACAACCCATCCGCGAAATACTCCCCCGAGGGTTCGGCAGGTATTATTAATATTGTGTTGAAGCGTGACCGCAAGGGTGGCTATTATGGTTCTTTGCGTGCCGGTGCCAATATCCGTGGCGGATGGAACACCAGTGGCAACATTAATTACTCCAGCGGTGTGCTTGATGCCTTTGCCAATGTGGGCTTCCGTAATCGCAGGAACAGCGGGGGCAGTGAGAGTGAACAGCACTACAAGCAGACCAACCAGTATCAGAACTACGATAGTGAGAGCAAGAACAGGGGACATAACCTCTTCACCCGTCTGGGACTCACCTGGCATTTCACCAAGAACGACGACCTTTCCATCGGAGGTATGATGATGCATGGTAAGTTCCACAACCGTAACTATACCCCCTACCATTATGGTACCATCGGTGCCACAGAGGACACTTACCGTATGTTCCGTCTGAACAGAGGTGATGGTGATATGCATTTCTACCATGCCGACATGGGATATGAGCACCGCTGGACAGACACCCATAAGTTGACTGCTAACGTGGAGTATAACCGCTGGATGAGCGATAACGATAATATTTACCAAGACTCGACATCTTTCGACTCTCGACCAACAATTTTCAATTATCAATACCGTCCCATGCATGTCCGCAACCGCTCATGGGAGGTTAAACTAGACTACGAGAATCAGATTTCAGAGAACTTCAAATTGGAGGCGGGCTATAACGGACGCTTCTCTCATGAGAACACACCACAGGAGTCTTGGATGGCTGACAACTGGGAGGGTACCGACCTGTTGGAGGATGAACTCTATTACAACCGCTTCATCTATTCCATGGATACCCATGCCCTCTATGCCACCGTCAATACAAAATTAGGAAAACTGGGCGTCATGGCAGGACTGCGTGGTGAGTACTGGAAGGTGAACACCGAGAGTTATGACTATGCACAGGAGCATGGTACTGCGGCGAAGGACGAGCCTTACAAGAAAGACTTCTTCAAACTCTTCCCCTCGCTGTTCCTGAACTATGAGTTGACGGAGTCGGCACAGCTGCAGTTGAACTACACCTATCGTCTCCGCCGTCCTTGGGGTGGACAGCTGAACTCGTTCCGCAATACCAGTGATGCATCGATGGTGTCGTTCGGTAACCCGGAGCTGACACCGGAATATACCCACTCCATCTCCCTCAACTTCCTGAAGACATGGGAACAGCATACGCTCAGTATCTCTACTTACTATCGTCCCACAACGGATGTCATGCAGCGTATCCGCTATCAGAATGCTGCCGACGGGATGATGTACATGACCCAGATGAACCTCACCAAGCGGCAGAGTCTGGGTGTCGAGATCATCGGTAAGAACAAGCTCTTCCGTATCCTCGACCTCACCACGACGGTGAATGGATATTACAACAAGCTTGACGGTTTCTCGTATGTTATCGACGGACAGACGGTCACTGGCGAGAGCGACAAGAGCTTCTCATGGGATGCCCGCTTACTTGCATCCCTCATCCTGCCTTATGATATCTCCTTGCAGTTGACGGGTAACTACCGCTCCCGTGGTGTCATCACCCAGGGCTATCGTAAGCCGAACGCTTCTCTTGACCTTGGTTTCCGCAAGAATTTCTTCAATAAGACGATCGCTGTCGCTATCAACTGGCGTGATGTCTTCAACACCCGTAAGTGGGAGAACTATACCGAGAGCGACACCTTCTGGCGCCACCAGAAGAACTGGCGTGACCCGAATGTCAATTTCCAGATTACGTGGAACTTCGGTAACATGAACAACCAGCGCAAGCAGGTTGAGCGTGAGGAACTGCAGCAACCTGTTAACGAGCAGCCACAGCAGAACCAAGGTTACCAGCAGAGTGGAGGAGAGGACTAAATATTTATTGTTGTAATATTCCAATTATACAAATTTGCGTTACGCATTTTTGTATAATTGACAAAGCCGCGTCTGTCTCTCACCTTTTACCTATATATGATTAAGGTGTGATAAACCTTTTGCTGACATGTAAATAATTCGCTTTTTGCCGTAAAAAAGCATATAATCCTCTTTAATTCCTTTCTCCCGAACTCCTTAACTTCAAGACCTTTTTCACTCCCTTCCCCAGACTATTCAGTTCCCCATTGCGCTTCTTGCATAACCGGGTAGCGAGGAAGGTGAAGGCATAGGTAAGACGTGCGGTGACAGGGGCGACATAGGGAAGCCAGAAGAAATCGGAAGGATGATGGCGGAGGTCGTAGGCGAACTGCTTACGGAACTTATAGGAGGGATAGTTCTCCTTTGGTGCACGACCGTACCCCATGATGCGATAGCCGTTCTTCAGGTGCCAGCGCACCGACCAGGTGGCAGGGAATCCCGTACGCTCACTGATATACCTGTATCCCCGTTGCCGCAACTGCACAATCTCCTCCTGCAGCAACCGTGTACCGATACCCTCGTTCTTCGCTGTCGGAGACACCGCCAGGTTGGCACCCCACACACTGCCCTTCCGCTTATTCAGCTTCAGCGTATGCACCGCCAGCAGCTCCCCCGTTGCGGCATCCTCCGCGATGAACACCACCCTGCTCTTGATATAGTTGGCAAAGTGTGCGTTGTCAGAAAGGGGAACATACAGACCTATCGATGTCCACTGCTCAAAGGACGTCCATATCAGCCTGTTAAGTTCCTCAACAGGTACAGCCTTCTCTCTAAGTGTATGTACGACTATCTCTCTCATATTGTCAAGTGCAAAAGTACGAACATTTCATGAGACTACCATGAAAAGTCGAATAAAATTTGGTGTTCTTCTTACTTAGTTGTATCTTTGTAGGCAAATAGCAAATAACTAAAAACAGATGGAACAGCAATATCAGTATCATATTTTCTCACCCTACCGGGTTTGTCCCTTGGGTGCCCATGTGGACCACCAGCATGGACTGGTGACGGGGTTTGCGATTGACAAAGGTGTGGACCTGTGGTTTAATGTTTGTGAGAAGACCTCCTCTGACATGGGAGGAGGATATGCCGCAAACCATGTGCACTTGGAGTCGAGGACTTTTGAGGGGGTGGTGGACTTTGACATTGATGCCCCGACGCAGGTAAAGGAACGCCATTGGGGTGACTATGCCCGTGGTGCCAAGTATGCGTTGAGGAAGCGGTTTGAATTGAAACGGGGTATCGACGGTGTGATACAGGGTTCGTTGCCTGTGGGCGGATTGTCATCCTCCGCAGCAGTGTTGATAGCCTATGTGATGGCTTTTGCCAAGGCAAACGATATCACCCTGCAACCTTTCGAGGTGGTGAAAATAGCCTCTGAGGCAGAGCGTGAGTACATCGGACTGAACAACGGTCTGTTGGATCAGGCTTGTATTGCGCTGGGTAAAAAGAATCAGCTTTTGTTCCTGGATTGTGATTCGAATGAATACAGGCTGATACCTTTTGGTAAGACCCCCTCTAGCTCCCCCTGTTTAGGGGGAGGAGACAAGTCCTCCCTAAGCAGGGAGGATTTAGGAGAGTCTCTCCCTTTCGAGATCGGTATTTTCTTCTCAGGACTGACACGCTCATTGGTAAACAGCGACTATAACCTCCGTGTGTATGAATGTAAGACGGCAGCATGGAATATGCTTGCCTATACCGACCAGCCCCTGAAGACATTCGACAAGACCTTCCTGCGTGACATCCCCAAGGCGACGTTTGAGAAGACCCGTATCGCCATGCCCCAGCGGTTTGCCCGTCGTGCCGAGCATTTCTATTCGGAGTACCGCAGGGTGCGCCAGGGTGTGACAGCGTGGGAGACAGGTAACCTGAAACTCTTCGGCAAGTTGTCGTTTGACTCCTGTGAGAGCAGTATCCATAACTACGAGTGTGGCAGTCCGGAGCTGATAGCCATCTATGAGATCATGCGCTCACTGCCTGGTGTCTATGGTGGCAGGTTCAGTGGTGCCGGTTTCAAGGGAGCCTGCATCGCCTTGGTAGATCCTGCCTGTAAGGAGGAGATAGAGAAGGAACTGACCCGCCGTTACCTGGAGGAGTTCCCAGAGTATGAGAAGACGTTCGAGGTGTTCTGGGTGAAACCAGATGATGGAGCGAGGTTTGTATAAAGTGAAGAGTGAAGAATGAAGAATTTCTTGCTAAGGCAAGCGTACTAAAGAAACGATTAGCTACCGCAGAGATAAGATGAAGAATATTGTTGTAGCGGCAGGATATGCCACAAGATTGGGAGAGTTGACGAGGAATTTCCCGAAACCATTGTTGAAGATTGGTGAGAACACAATCTTAGGACGTATGCTCGATGATATCGACCAGATACCAGAAATAGATGAGCATATTATCATCTCTAACCACCGTTTTGCACCCATCTTCGAGGAGTGGAAAGAGACGCAGCATTATAAGAAGCCCATCACTATCGTGGATGATGGTACGGAGACTAATGAGACTCGTCTGGGGGCGGTCTGCGACCTGCTGTTTGCGATGGATAAACTCAATATTCATGACGATATGCTCGTTGTCGCTGCCGACAACCTGCTGTTCTTCTCGTTTCAGGAGTTCGTGGACTTCGCCAAGGAGAAGCAGACATCCTGTATCATGTGCCACGAGCAACCGAGTATCGAGAAACTACAACGGACCGGTGTCATCGTTGTCGATGAGCAGATGAGGGTGCTGAACATGGAGGAGAAACCGCAGGAACCGAAGAGTCATTGGGCTGTCCCACCTTTTTATATATATCTGAAAAAAGATCTCGACCTGGTGCGCCACTCCGTGGAGAACGGCTGCGGCAAGGATGCGCCGGGTAACCTCGCCCATTATATGGTGGACCATACCACCATACATGCGTGGCAGATGACGGCTGGTCGTTTCGACATCGGCAGTCTCGACACGTATTATGAGGCAGTGGCGAAATTTGGATAAGAGACCCCTTCCTAACCTCCCCCTGTTTAGGGGGAGAAATAAAAAATAAGTGATTTATTTTGTTCTTTGCTCACTTATTCGTACCTTTGCACCCGAATTATCAAGGGGTGCCACCAGTTGGTGGCTGAGATGATACCCTCTTAACCTGATGCGGGTAATACCGACGTAGGGATGATAGAGCAGAAATCAATATGTCCCCTTTATTTTTAGTTATTTAAAAATTAAAGGAAAAGAAATGAAAAGATTAATTCTGGTGCTGCTGATGGGTACGGCAATGACCGTGCAGGCAGAGGAGATGGACACACTGAAGAGTGTGGAGTTGCAGGACGTGCAAGTGGTGTCTGTGCGTGCCACGAAGAAAACACCTGTCGCTTTTGTTAACGTGGGCAAAGAGCAGTTGAAGGCGGTCAACTATGGTCAGGATGTGCCTTACTTGTTGTCGCTGACTCCTTCTGTGACCATGACGAGTGACGCAGGTAACGGTATCGGCTATACTTCAATCCGGGTGCGTGGAACAGACCCTACCCGTATCAACATCACCGCCAACGGCATCCCGATGAATGATGCAGAGAGTGCCGGACTTTACTGGGTGAATATGGGTGATTTCGCCAGCAGTGTGCAGTCCATGCAGATACAACGTGGTGTGGGTACCTCTACCAATGGTGCCGGTGCCTTCGGCGCTACTATCAATATGCTGACTGAGAATATCGGTATCGACCCGTTTATCGGCATCGACCTCAGTGCGGGCTCTTACTATAGTCATAAAGAGACTGTGCGCTTCGGCACAGGACTGCTGGGTGGCCACTGGGGCATCCAGGGTCGTCTCTCGAACATCGGTTCGAAGGGCTATATCGACCGTGCATCCACAAAGCTGAACAGTTATTTCCTGCAGGCAGGATGGTTTGGCGACAACACCGTGGTGAAGTTCATCACATGGAATGGTGTCGAGGAGACTTACCATGCGTGGAACTACACGTCAAAATACGAGCAGTCGCTCTATGGACGTACCTACAACTCATGCGGTGAGTACTACGACGAGCAGGGCAACCGCCACTATTATGACGACCAGACGGACAACTACCATCAGCAGAACTACCAGCTCATCTGGAACCAGCGCCTCACGAATGAACTGAAGCTGAATGCGGCACTGCATTACACCAAGGGGCACGGCTACTATAATGAGTACAAGACGAAACGTACCCTCTTCGAGTATGACCTGGATCATGCGATGACATGGGCGAAAAGCGACCTGGTGCGCAAGAAGACAATGGATAATGACTTCTATGGTGTCGTGGCATCGCTGACCTATGATAACAAGAAGAACCTGCAGGCTGTCTTAGGAGGTGGGTGGAACAAATACGACGGTGACCACTATGGACTCACTCCATGGGTGAAGAATCCTGTGGATGAGCTGTTGCCTGACCATCGCTACTACGACAATAACACGAAGAAGACTGACTTCAATATTTATGGTAAGGTAACCTACGACCTGCTGCCTGGTCTGAATGCCTTCTTAGACATGCAGTACCGTCATATAGGTATCAAGATGAACGGTCCTACGGACGAGATAGACTGGACAGTCAACAAACGTATTGTCTATGACATCCAAAAGTCGTACGACTTCTTCAACCCGAAGTTCGGACTGAACTACGACATCACACAGAACCATAAGGTGTATGCGTCGTATGCTATCGCCCATAAGGAGCCAACACGTAATAATTTCGAGAATAACAACAATGCAGGACTGGAGATGCCTAAGACGGAGAGGCTGAACGACCTGGAGGCAGGCTACAAGTTCCAGTCAAGACATTTCTCTGCGGGAGCCAACCTCTACTGGATGGACTACAAGGACCAGTTTGTGCTGACGGGTGAGATAGACAAGATCGGTGAGGCGATCACACGTAACATGCCCAAGAGCTACCGCATCGGTGTGGAACTGGAAGCGGCATGGAAACCTGTTGACTGGTTCCAGTGGGATGCTAACGCCACCTTGTCGAAAAACCGTGTCAAGGACATCACTGTCCAACTGACTGACGGTAGCGTGGAAAACCTGGGTACTCAGCCGCTGGCATTCTCTCCAGACTTCCTGCTGAACAATATCCTGACTTTCTCCTACTGTGGTTTCAAGGCCTCTGTACTGAACCAATATGTCAGTGATCAGTATCTGACCAACACTGGTATCAAGAGTTACCAGACACTGGATGACAACGGCAAACCTGTAGATGTGGGTATGATGTTAGAAGGACACTTCAACACGAATCTCGACTTGTCCTACAACTTCCGCCTGCCCAAGGTCGGTGTGAAGGATGCCACCATCGGTGTGACCCTATACAACCTCTTCTCGGCAAAATACGATAACAACGGATGGGCGGCACCTGCCTTTACCAAGGAGAATGGGAAGGTGATAGCTACGGGTTGGAGTGACTCCGACCAGTATGAGGCAGGCTTTGCGCCGTCGGCACCCTTTAACTTCATGGCTCACTTGTCGGTGAACTTTTAATTATGAACTGTGATTGGCTTGACATATTCACAACGATACTCGGGCTGGTATATATCTGGCTCGAGTATCGTGCCAGTATCTGGCTGTGGCTGGTCGGTGTCGTGATGCCGGCACTGGACATTGTGCTCTATTGGCGGCATGGACTTTATGGTGACGCGGGTATGGCATGCTATTATACCCTTGCCGCCATCTATGGCTTCCTGTTCTGGAAATTCAAGAAGAGCGGTAAGACGGACACTGAACTGCCCATTACCCACATGCCTCTCAAGTACTATCTGCCGGCAACGGCAGGTTTCTTTGTGGCATGGGGCATCACCTATTATATATTAGTGACATGGACCAACTCCACAGTGCCCTTGCTCGACGCATTCACCAATGCCCTCTCCTTCGTGGGACTGTGGGCTCTCGCCCGTAAGTTTGTCGAGCAGTGGCTGTTCTGGATCGTGGTCGATGTCGTGTGCTGTTACCTCTATGTCACCAAGGGTATTCCTTTCAAGGCAGCCCTCTATGGACTATATGTCGTCATTGCCGTCGCTGGCTATTATAAGTGGAAGAAAATGGTTCATCATCACGCAGCATGAAGTCACCTGATATCGTCATATTGGCAAATGGTACGTTTCCTACGCATCCTATTCCCTTGGAGGTGTTGCGTCAGGCAGACAAGGTGGTGTGCTGTGACGGTGCTGTCAAGTCATTCCCCAATGCAGATGTCGTCATTGGCGACGGTGACTCTGTACCCGCCATGTATCACGACCGTCTGATCAGAGTCGATGAACAGGCGGACAACGACCTGACGAAGGCAACGCGCTATTGTTTGAAGAACCACTCACCTCTAAGAATCGCCTATCTGGGATGTACTGGTGGACGTGAAGACCATACCCTTGGCAATATCTCGTTGCTGGTGCGGTATCTGAAAGACTTCGGGGTGGAGGGTACGATGTATACCGACCACGGTACCTTTGTGCCAGCTCATGGTGACCAGACCTTTGAGAGTTTCCCCCGCCAACAAGTCAGCATCTTTAATTTCGGCAGTTCTGTGTTGTCATCAGAAGGATTGAGATGGCAATGCTATCCCACAACAGAGTGGTGGCAAGGCACATTGAATGAGGCAACAGGTACTTCCTTCACCATCCATGCTGACGGCTACTATCTGATATTCAGGACTTATCTTCCTAAATAATCCTTATTCTTTTCCTTTTTTTCAAATAATATTTGTACCTTTGGCACAAATTTGAGAAAAGGATATGAAAAAGAATGTAATATTACTGGCTGGTGCCATGGCACTGCTGACCTCATGCGGAGGTGGATTGAAACCACTCTCTGCCGATAACTTCAAGGTAGTACCTAACCCTTTAGAGGCAGAAGGGGGACAGGTGCAGGCGACGATTAACGGAATGTTCCCGGAGCAATATATGAACCGGAAGGCTGTGGTGACTGTCGTTCCTGAGTTGCGCTACACGAAGAATGGGGTACAGCAAACGCTCAAAGGACAGCCTGCCTCTTTCCAGGGCGAGAAGGTGATGGGTAACGACCAGACCATCTCCTACCTGCTCGGTGGTCATTACACGATGAAGACCGCTTTCCCTTATGAGGCAGCGATGCAGCAGAGTGATCTTTACCTGACCTTTGATGCCAAGGTGGGCAATAAGGTGGTGAAAGTTCCTGCTGTGAAAGTGGCTGACGGTGTTATTGCCACCAGTGAGCTGTATCATCAGACGGTAGCTTCGGCACAGCCTTGTGTGGCTCAGGATGCTTTCCAGCGTATCACGGAGCAGAAGCAGGAGGCGAATGTCAAATTCCTGATTCAGCAGGCAGAGTTGCGGAAGAGTGAGTTGCAGTCGAACTCCGTTCAGGACTTCGTGAAGATGCTGAAGGAGATAGCCCGTGACCAAGAGGGACTGAACCTCTCAAATGTGGAGATTTCAGCATACGCCTCTCCTGATGGAGGACTGAAACTCAACGAGCAGCTTGCTAACAAGCGTCAGCAGAATACGGAGAGCTATGTGCGTCAGCAGTTGAAGAACGCTAATCTGGAGGGTGGTGTCAGCTCTGAGTATACCGCCCAGGACTGGGAGGGATTCCAGGAACTGGTGAAGGCAAGCAATATTCAGGACAAGGATGTCATCTTGCGAGTGCTCTCCATGTATCAGGACCCACAGGAGCGTGAGCAGCAGATCAAGAATATGAGCCAGGGCTTCCGTGAACTCGCTGAGGGTGTGTTGCCAGAACTGCGCCGTGCCCGTATGACGATTAACTATGAGGTGATCGGACGTGATGATGAACAGATTTTCGACCAGTATAAGAAAGATGCCTCGAAACTGAGTGTCGAGGAACTTGTCTATGCGGCTTCTATCGCTAACACGGAGGCTGAGAAAGAAGATATCCTTAAGACTACGGCACGCCTGTATACCAAGGATGCCCGTGCTTATAATAACCTTGGAACCCTTGCCATGCAGCAGGGTAAGAATGACGAGGCACAGCGTTACTTCCAACAGGCACAGGCTGTACAGCAGTTGCCTGAGACGAGTGCCAACCTGGGACTGATTGCCTTGCAGCAGGGGGATATCCAGACAGCAGAGAGTCTTATCGCGAAGTCGGCTGGTGCCTCCGGACTTGCTGAGGCTTTGGGTAATCTGCATCTGGCTCAAGGGAACTATGCGCTTGCCCAGCAAGACTTTGGCTATCGCCCGAGTAACAGTGCCGCTCTTGCGCAACTGCTGAACAAAGACTATGCCCGTGCCCAGCAGACTTTGAAGAATGTCAAGAATCCGAATGGCATGACCGACTATCTTGCCGCTATCGTACAGGCTCGTCAGGGAAATACCGATGCTGCATCGTCTTTCCTGCGTAGTGCGTTGCAGAAGGATCCTTCGCTGAGACAATATGCAGAGAAGGATCTGGAGCTTTTAAAGGTTAGAAAGTAAAAAAATATAAGGGTAGTGTTGAGTCGGATAAGATATAATAAGGTGTATGGGATGGTAAAAAGGTGTTTACCTTTTTGCTTCTTTGCCTTTTTACTTTTGTCCTGTGGTCCTGACGGGGACAAGTTCCGCTTGTCAGGTCGTCTGCGTAACATCAACCAAGGTGAGTTCTTGGTATATAGTCCTGACGGCGGTTTTGTGGGAATAGACACCATCAAAGTGCGGAACGGTCGTTTCTCCTATGAGAAGGAGTTGCGTAATGTCGTGACTTTGATGATTGTCTTCCCTAACTTCGCGGAACAGGCTGTCTTTGCCACTCCCGGTGAGGAGGTGGAAATAAAGGGTGACGCTACTCATCTGAGAGAAATATCTATCGAGGGAACAGATGAGAATGAGGACTTGACGGAACTTATGGCACGTATCAACAAACTCACTCCGCCGGAGGTTCCTGGTGCCATCGCCCAATTTATAGAGGAGAATCCCACTTCCATTGTCAGTATGTATCTGCTTGACAAATACTACATATCGTCAAAAACTCCAGACTATGTGGAAGCCCAGCGACTTGCGGTATTGATGTTGAAAGCTGATCCTGATAACGGAAGACTGCGCCGTTTGAAGAAACAACTCGATGGGTTGAAAAGCAGTAAGCTGCAAGCCTCATTACCCGTTTTCTCTGCCACAGATTTCAGAGGCAGGAAATTCAATAGCAGTGAGATGAAGGGAAAGGTAGGTGTCATCACCACATGGGCATCATGGAACTATCCCAGCACGGATATCCAACGCAGGCTGCGTCGGCTCTGGCGGAAATATCCAACCTCACTCTCGTTGGTCAGTATCTGTCTCGATGGTGCGAAGAAAGAAGTTAAACAGTGTGTTGAACGTGATACCCTCGACTGGACGGTAGTTTGGGACGGACACCTTTTCCAAACTCCTATTGTTCAACAGTTGGGACTGTATTCTGTGCCTGCTGTGGTGGTGGTCAATCGCCAAGGTAAAGTGGTTGCCCGTGACCTGGAGCCTAACAAGGTAGAGGAAGAGATAGAAAAGCTGCTGAAATAGTTTACACGTCAGGTTGGAAAAGTACTGTCTTTCCTGTTCTTAATGATGCCGGCACGTCGATAAGCCGTTGGTTGCTACTGCCACGGAATAACAGGCTTTCATCACGTAGTGACTTGATAAAAGGTCCATCTACCAATACGTCAATCAATTCCAGTAATTGCCGTTGTCGGGGATTATGAAGCAGTGTCTCAAACGTGAACCCCGTGAAGCACCAGATATCCTTATCAGTACGTTCCCGGATGGCGCGGGCAAGTTCTGCAAACCCCTCCGGCTGGTACATCGGGTCACCCCCCGAGAACGTCACATTGGCGTAGGGGTCAGCCTCGATGATGCGCATGATCTGTTCTGTAGACATCGGGTGCCCGCCACTGAAGTCCCATGACTGCGGGTTATGGCAGCCGGGACACGCATGACGGCAACCGGCACAATAGATAGAGGTCCGGAATCCCGGACCATCTACCATAGTGTCTTCTATAATGTCTAATACAGAGATCATGATTGTAGTTTTTTTCTAGAAAGTTCTAGAACGTTCTAGAAAGTTCTAGAGATATCTAGATTGTTCTAGATTTTCTAGAAGAGATTCTGCTGCTGAGAACCCTCGATATGGGTCACACGGTCGTTGAGCTCACAGAGCTTGCCGTGATTCCAGCGGTCAGTGGTGCCGACGAGGTATCCCGTGATACGCTGCAGCTTGTCGATATTGGTGCTGCCGCATTTCGGACATTTCTCTAAGTGGGGTGTCGCATTCTCATAGCCACAGTCCATGCAGCGGTTGCGGTTGTGGTTGACGGAGCCGTAGCCCATATTCAACTTATCCATCATATCCACTACACTCATGATGACCTGTGGGTTATGGGTGGCATCACCGTCAATCTCCACATAGAAGATATGACCGCCACGTGTCATCTCGTGATAAGGAGCCTCTATCTCTGCCTTATGACGGGCGGAGCACTTATAATATACAGGGACATGATTGGAGTTGGTATAGTAGTCACGGTCTGTAACACCGGGGATAACACCAAACTCCTTGCGGTCTTTCTTGGTGAACTTACCGCTCAGTCCTTCTGCCGGAGTAGCTAATACAGAATAGTTATGCTGGTAGCGGTCGCAGAAATCGTTGACACGCTGGCGCATATAGCCGACAATCTTCAGTCCCAGCTCCTGTGCCTCCTCACTCTCACCATGGTGCTTGCCGATGAGTGCCACCAGACACTCGGCTAGACCGATAAAGCCTATACCTAAGGTGCCTTGGTTGATGACACTCTCTATGGTGTCGTTAGGACTCAGTTTCTCTGCACCAATCCACAGACTACGCATCAGCAAGGGGAACTGCTTGACGAAGGCGGTCTTCTGAAACTGGAAACGCTCATCCAACTGCTTGGCGGCAACTTCCAGCATCTCGTCGAGCTTGGAGAAGAACTTGGCGATACGCGCCTCCTTGTCTTGTACATCCATACATTCGATGGCAAGACGTACGATATTGATAGTGGTGAATGACAGGTTACCACGACCGATAGAGGTCTTTGGTCCGAAACGGTTCTCGAAGACACGGGTGCGGCATCCCATCGTGGCAACCTCATGGAGATAACGCTTGGGATCATCAGCACGCCATTCACTATCCTGGTTATAGGTAGCGTCAAGATTCAGGAAGTTAGGGAAGAAACGGCGTGCCGTCACCTTGCAGGCGAGCTGGTAGAGGTCGTAGTTCGGATCCTGTGGGAGATAGTTGACACCCCTTTTCTTTTTCCATATCTGGATGGGGAAGATGGCGGTCTCGCCATTGCCCACTCCCTGATAGGTACTGTTCAGCAGCTCACGCATGATGCAACGTCCCTCGGCAGAGGTGTCAGTACCATAGTTGATGCTGGAGAATACTACTTGGTTACCCCCACGGGAGTGTATGGTATTCATATTGTGGATGAATGCCTCCATCGCCTGGTGGACACGTCCCACCGTCTTGTTGATGGCATGCTGACGCACTCGGTCGATGCCCGTCAACTTATCGAGGGGTTGTTTGAGATAATCCATGAGCACCTCATCATAGAGCTTACTGTAATCCTCTCCGTTGAGGTCCTCCAATGCCTTCAGCTCCTCGATATAGGACAGACGCACATAGGGAGCCAGATAGAAGTCGAAGGCAGGAATAGCCTGACCGCCATGCATCTCGTTCTGGGCACATTCCAAAGAGATACAGGCAAGGACGGCTGCCGTCTCAATGCGCTTGGCAGGACGGCTGGCACCATGACCGGCGATAAAACCCTGTGTCAGGATATTGTCGAGGGGGTGCTGTACACAGGTCAGCGACTTGGTGGGGTAGTAGTCCTTGTCATGGATATGGATATAGTTATGCTCTACGGCATCACGGCTCTCAGGCGACAACAGGTAGTCGTCGACAAAGGGCTTGGTGCTCTCGGAGGCGAATTTCATCATCATACCGGCTGGCGTGTCGGCATTCATATTCGCATTCTCACGGGTGACATCGTTATTCTTGATATTGACGATGTCGAGAAAAACATCACGTGTCTTTGCCTTACGGGCAATGGAACGCTGGTTGCGGTAAGCGATATATCGTTGTGCCACATCCTTACGGGCACTCTTCATCAACTCCATCTCAACGGAGTCCTGAATCTCCTCCACCGTCATCTGGGTATTACCCTTGGCGGCAATACGGTCGGTAATGGTCTGCAACAAACGCTCATCTTCTCCCTTGTCCGTATGAAGCATCGCCTTACGGATAGCAGCCATGATTTTCTGTTCGTTGAATCCCACAATACGCCCATCGCGCTTTACAACAGTCTGTATCATATAATTATGTAGTTTTAGTTTAATTAAAAGGTCTTACGGTAACAACGGTGACGGCGGTGCTGGGTAGATTCCAGATACTGCCATTGTCCCCGCATGTGCTCATTTGACTCCATCTGGGGCATTGCCTCTGCCCATTTGAACCCATAACGCTGGAACCACTGGATGAGGTCGTCAAAGATGAGGGAGTTGGCTCCCTTGGAGCGGTATTCTGGCAAGACACCGATGAGTAGCAGGTCCACCACCTCAGTCTTATGCCATTTCAGTACTTTCAGTATTTGCCACCACCCGAAAGGCAACAATCTTCCGTCTTTTGTCTTTCGCAACGCTTGGTTGAAGGAAGGGAACGTAATGCCGAAGCCCACTAACTTATGCTCGGGTGTGTTCCAGTCTTCAATACCCGTCACCAAGTTCAAGTCTGCTACCTTGATATATTGGTCGACAAGTTGGTTGATTTGTTTCTCTGAGAGTTGGGAGTAGCCGTAAAGATCCTTATAGGTGGCATTGATGACTGCAAAGATATCTTTCCCCTTTCCTCCTTGAAGCAGTTCCTTCCGGGTAAACTTCTTCACCTGCAGGTTGTAGCGTTTGCGGACCATCTCGGCAATCTTATGGAACTTGTCTGGTATCTTCTCTGGCACTCTCACCCGATACTCCATATAGTCGTTGTCCTTCTCGAAACCGCCTAACTGCCCGATATGCTCCACGTAATATGGATAGTTGTAGTTGATATACATGGTGGCATCCTCTTCGAAGCCCTCTATCAACAACCCCTCACGGTCCATATCTGTAAATCCCAGAGGACCGGCTATCTCTGTCATGCCTTTCTCCTTGCCCCAAGTGATCACTTGGTTCATCAAGGCACGGCTTACCTCCATGTCGTTGATGAAATCGAACCAGCCAAAACGGACCTCCTTGCGATTCCAGCGCTCGTTGGCGCGATGGTTGATGATGGCAGCGACACGTCCCACCATCTTCCCGTCTTGGAAAGCCATGAAATAGTCTGCCTCACAGAAGTCAAAGCATGCGTTACGGTCGTGGCGCAGGGTGTTCATCTCGTCAGAATAAAGAAATGGGACTGCCTGAGGGCAGTCACGGTACAAATCATAATGAAACTGGACAAACTGCTCCAGTTCCTTTATACTTTCTACTTTCTTGATTTCCAACGCTTTCATAGTACCCCGACCGAGAATCGAACTCGGAACTAAGCTTTAGGAGAGCCTTGTTATATCCATTTAACTATCAGGGCTTCGTCTTAGTGCATGCAAAGATAATAAAAAGTTTAGAGTTTAGAGTTTAAAGTTTAAAGTTTTTGCTACCTTTGCAACAAATTTATAAATTTTAAACTATGGGGAAATTAATTATCAACTCGTACGACGAGTTTGCCGCCCATCTGGGCGAGGAACTGGGAGCCTCAGAATGGCTGGAGGTAGACCAGGAGCGTATTAATCTTTTTGCGGATGCTACACTTGACCACCAGTGGATTCATGTGGATGTGGCACGTGCCAAGGAGGAAAGTCCTTATAAGAGCACCATTGCTCATGGCTATCTGACACTGAGCCTGCTTCCTTATATGTGGGACCAGATTATTGAGGTTCATAATATCAAGATGCTGGTGAACTATGGGATGAACGACATGCGTTTCGGACAACCTGTCATTACCGGAAGTCGGGTGCGCCTGGTCACTAAGTTGCATAACATCCAGAACCTGAGAGGTATCTGCAAGGCGGAGATTAAGTTTGTCATTGAGATAGAGGGACAACGCAAACCCGCATTGGAGGGTATTGCGTCATTCCTCTATTATTTCGAGAACTAAGCGAGGTCTTTGTTGATAAGCTCTAACAGCTTGTCAACAGCCTCCTCCTCGGGGATATTCTTCTCCACACATACCTTTTGTTTGTAGAGGCTGATCTTGCCCCTGCCTGCTCCGACGTAGCCATAATCAGCATCTGCCATCTCACCGGGACCATTGACGATGCAGCCCATGATGCCTATCTTCAATCCTACCAGATGGCTGGTAGCGGCTTTGATACGGGCAATGGTCTCCTGTAAATTATATAAGGTACGCCCGCAACCCGGGCAAGAGATATACTCTGTCTTGGTGAATTTGATACGGGCTGCCTGCAGGATGGCATCAGACAGACTGGTAAGCCTTGGGTCATCAGAGGAACCGGGATTGATCACTAATTTTGTTGCCTTACGGTCAATCAACAAGGCTCCTACTGCCATGGCGGCTTTCAGTTGAAGCGTTTCCCAATCGGACTCGTCGATGTTGAGCGTGATAGTGTCGTCTTTAATGGAAGCCTCAGCATCGGCACGGAGACGGGCACATTCCTCAATGGAATCCACTAATTGACGTGCCACGGGAATCTCACATTCAGGCTCTTCACTCAAGGATACACGGATGGTGTCACCGATTCCTTCTGTCAGCAAGGCTCCAATACCTACGGCACTCTTGATCCTGCCGTCCTCTCCCTCACCAGCCTCTGTCACACCCAGATGGAGGGGGTAGTGCATATTCTCCTTGTCCATGGTCTTGACCAGCAGACGGACAGTGGTTACCATCACCACGGTATTGCTTGCCTTGATGCTGATAACGATATCGTTGAAGTCCTCCCGTTTACATATACGGAGGAACTCCATACAACTCTCCACGATTCCTTCTGGTGTGTCGCCATAGCGTGACATGATACGGTCTGACAAAGAACCGTGATTCACACCGATGCGGATAGCGGTATGATGCTCCTTACAGATATTCAGGAAGGGAATGAGTTTCGCCTCTATCTTCTTCAGCTCCTCAGCATATTCCTCATCTGTATACTCCAAGTGCTTGAAGACACGTCCCGGATCCACGTAATTGCCGGGGTTGATACGCACCTTCTCACAATACAGGGCGGCAACGTCAGCGACATGTGCCGTGAAATGGACATCGGCAACCAACGGTGTATCGTAGCCGTCACCTTTCAGGCGTGCTGAGATGTTTTTCATGTTCTCCGCCTCACGGGTACCTTGGGTGGTGAATCGTACCAGTTCGCCACCAGCGTCAATGATACGCTTTGCCTGTGCCACACACCCTTCCGTATCATTAGTGTCCACGGTAGCCATCGACTGGATGCGGATGGGGTTGTCGCCACCAATAGCGATATTACCTACATGGGTAACGGAGGATTCTCTTCTTTGGTAGGTCATTTAGTTTGTCTTGAAACTGTATTTTACTTCGGCAAGTTCTTTGTTTGCCTTTACGATTTTCTCTTTCAGTCCACTCTTATAGTCACTCAGGCGTTGTGCGACAGCCTCGTCGCTCAGGGCGAGCATCTCCACAGCGAGGATGGCGGCATTCTGGGCACCGTTCACTCCCACAGTGGCGACAGGGATGCCGGGAGGCATCTGGATGATACTGAGCATCGCGTCAAGACCGTCGAGCATTCCCTTGATGGGGACACCGATGACGGGTAAAGTGGTGGAAGCGGCTATCACACCGGGTAGTGCGGCAGCCATACCTGCGGCTGCGATGATCACACGGATGCCACGTCCTTTGGCGTTACGTGCAAACTCCTCTACTGCCTCTGGCGTACGGTGTGCCGAGAGGGCGTTGACTTCAAACGGAACCTGCATCTCGTCCAGGAGCTTGCAGGCTTTCTCCATAACAGGCAGGTCACTGGTACTGCCCATGATAATACTGACAATTGGGTTCATAATATTTCGTTATTTCAATATTAAATAAAAAGTATGGCAACTGCTGCACAGATGAAGCCAACCCAGAATCCTCCGATAACTTGTGAAAGCGTATGCTGGCGAAGTACCATCCGGCAGGTCCCTAATATTCCTGCCGTGAGGAAAACGACACATAGCCACCAGACGGGATTGAAACCCAGGTATTCTGCGAAGGCGAAGAGTGCCCCGCCGACACCTCCGATGGCAGCGGTATGGGTGGAGATCTTCCACCACACATTAATCAGGGCACAAACAATCTGAACCATTAGTGCGGCTATCACTATAGAGATGATGAAATGGGGCAGGTGGAGCCGCTCCATGACATAGATGCAAGTGAAATAGCAGACGATGGAAAGGACATAAGGTACCATGCGCCGCTCCCTTTGCCCGAGTTCAATAAGGCTCCATCCCTGGTAGCGGCGATAGAAATGAATCATCAGTGAGGGCAGCAGGATGGTGAACAGATATACCATGATGAGAACTTGCAACTTATAAGGCCATGGGAAAATACTCATATAGCTGAAAGTAAACAAGGCTATCAACCCGATAATGGGGAGATAGAAGGGAGTGAAGAGCATGCTGATCACCCGTGCTACTAATATCAACTGCTGGCGCTTTCTCATTTTCTTAGTCTTGCAATGGGTATTCCTAATTGTTCACGGTATTTTGCCACGGTACGGCGGGCAATGGGGTATCCTTTCTCCGCAAGGAGTTTTCCTAATGCCTCGTCGCTGAAAGGGTTCTGCTTGTCCTCTGCGTCAATGAGGTCATGTAGTGCCGCCTTGATCTTCCGGGTGGAGAGCTCGTCACCCTGAGCGGTCACATAGCTGTCACTGAAGAAGTGGCGGAGCGGGAAGGTACCCCAGCGGGTCTGTGCGTATTTTGAGTTGCTGACACGTGAGATGGTGCTCAGGTCGAGTCCTGTCTTCTCAGCGATGTCCTTTAGTATCATGGGGCGCAGCAAAGCCTCGTCACCCTCTTCAAAATAACGGTGTTGCCATTGGATAATCGCCTTCATGGTGAGGGAGAGGGTGTGGCGGCGCACTTTGATAGCCTCAATGAAACCTTGTGCGGCATCCACCTTCTTCTTCGTATAGAGCAGTGCCTCCTTCATCTGACGGCTCATGTGCTCCTTGTTGTCCTGATACTCACGTAAAGTGTCTGTAAACGACTGTGAGATATGCAGTTCCGGTATCTCTCCTGCGTTCAGCTGGAAAGTGACAGTCCCGTCATCCTGTGTGTCAATGATGAAGTCGGGGGTGATTTGCTGCATGGAGTGTCCAACGGCTTCTCCCATTGACGCTCCTGGCTTGGGGTTGAGTTTCCGCAACTCCTTCATCAGTGTGTCTGCCTGCAGGTCACTGAGTCCCAGTGCCTGTTGTATCTTTTTCCAGTGTTTCTTGGTGAACTCAGTATAGTGGTCTTGTATCACCTGTCTCATCAGGTCACGGAGGTGTGAGGGACTGCGACGCTCAATCTGCAACATCAGACACTCTTGCAGAGAGCGGCCTCCGATTCCTGCAGGGTCAAACTCCTGCAGGTGGCGTAGCACTGTCTCAATCTCCTGTGGCGTGGCATCGATGGAGTGATAGATGGCAAGCTCGTCGCTGATACTGTCAAGTGACTTATGCAGCAGACCGTCATCATCTAACGAGCCGATCAAGTATTCCATGATGTACTGTTGCCGCTGGTTCAAGTCCAGAACGCCCATCTGTTCTTTGAGTTGGTCATAAAACGACTGTGTCTCGCCATAGACTATTTCATCTCTTTCCTCATGGTAATTCTGTCCGTCATGGTATACGGGAAGGTCCTCGTCATCTCTGCCGATACTCTCTAAGGCGACATCTAATGCCGACTGACGCTGCTCTTGTTCGTAATCGTCGGGTGACTCTGGGGTCTCGGTGTTCTCTGAAAACTCAGTGAACTCAGGTTCCTCATCGGTATTGACCTCCAAAGCGGGGTTGTCGTCCATCTCCGCATTGACACGCTCCAGCAGCTGAGTGATGGGCAGTTCGATGAGCTGCGCCTGCAACAATTGTTGCTGCGTGATACTCTGTGTTTGCCTCAACGACAGAGTCTGTTGCTGTTCCTGTATCTGCTCCTGTGCCATTCCGACTGCAAAATTACAAATTTATTATCATTTGCAGTAATTATTTGAAGTATTCTTTTAGTTGTCTGGCATAAGAGGCAAGTTGTTCGGTATCCATATTCCCATAACGCTGCCAAATCTCCTGACAGGCTTTCAGTAGCGGGCTGTCTGCCGTCGTCTTGCGCCTGAGATACGGATCGCAATGCTGGAAAAGGACCATGATGTCTACAATGTCCTGGACAGGTAACTTCAGCAGACTTGCCAGTTGGCGGATCTCCGGGGTCTCTGCCACCATGGTGACAGGAGTCAGGCGGAAGTACTGGTCGAGGATGATTACCAGCATGACGGGAATGATGCGGCTGTCGGTACTGATGGGACGGAAATCACGCTCGAAGGTCTCTTGGACATCCACTCCCTCAAAAAACTGCTCGTTGCCAAAGCCGCGCATCTGATGCCACAGGGTGACGGCACGCTTCAGCCGGCGTGGGTTCTTGCCGTACTCCGTCCAGATGCGTTCAATACGGGGTGTCTCCAGATTGGCAATCTCGCACATCTTATTAAAAAGGATCTGTGGAGCGATATGCAGTTCCAGGGCAAGGTCTACCATGCCCTTGCTGTACATTGGTTTCACTCCGGCAGGCTTCTTGAGATACAGTTGCATCAAAAGCAGCCAGTAGTCATCTTGCCATTTCTGATTTCTTGCCATAGTCAATGTCTTTTCTTCGCCAAAGGTAGTGATAAAAAGGGAAATCACAAAGAAAATGTTGAACATTTGCAAGTTTTTAAACAATTATTTGTATCTTTGCAATCTCCATCCTATTATGAATGATATGAAAAACCTAGTATTGACTATTGCCCTGTCCTGTGTCTCAGTGGTGCTGAATGCGCAGACTGCTTGGGAGGAGATACAAAAAGACCTTCATAATTCGGCAAGCAATCACCTTGCTTACCCTGGACCTAAGCAGGCTATGCTGACACCGGCTCCTGAGGGGAAGAGTCCTTTTTATATTAGTCATTATGGCAGGCATGGCTCACGGTACCTTGTCAAGAAAGAGAATTATGAGCGTCCTTGTGCCGTCTTGGCGAGAGCCGACAGTGCCGGGGCACTCACCGCTCTGGGAAGAGACGTGTTGCACCGTGTCAGGATGTTGTGTGACGAGGCAGACATGCGTTGGGGGGAACTGAGCCCGTTGGGGGCTGTGCAGCAACGGCAGATTGCCCGTCGGATGTATGAGCGCTTCCCCGAGGTGTTCGACGGGGATGTATGTATCGATGCGAAGAGTACGGTGGTGATCCGCTGCATCCTCTCGATGGAGAACGCCCTGATGCAGCTCGTCATGATGAATCCCCGTCTGCGGATCCGTCATGATGCCTCCCATCACGACATGTATTATATGAATCTTCGTGATACGGCACTTAAAAGTCAGAGGACAGACTCTGTCATCAATGAGAAGTACAAGGCTTTTGCTAGGAAATATGACCACAGCCAGCATCTGATGTCCAAGTTGTTCAGCGACGAGGATTATGTGAAGAAGGAAGTCGATGTCAAACAGCTGAGTGCGGATATCTTTACCTTGGCGTCTAATATCCAGAGTCTGGAGGCTCGGAAAAAGGTGACGTTGTACGACTTGTATTCTGACAAGGAACTATATGATAACTGGAAAGTGCAGAATGCTAATTGGTATATCTATTATGGCGGGTATAAGCTGAACGGAGGGACACAGCCTTACAGTCAGCGTAACCTGCTGCGCCGTATCATAGAGGAGGCGGACAGCTGTATCCAACTGGAGCGCCCCGGTGCCACCCTGCGTTTCGGACATGAGACGATGGTGTTGCCACTGACCTGTCTGTTGGAGTTGGACAACTATGGCTTACAGACCGACAACCTGGAGTCTTTGGAGCATAAGGGGTGGATTAATTACCGGGTATTCCCCATGGGAGCTAATGTACAGTTCGTGTTCTATCGGAAGGACTTGCAGGATAAGGATGTCCTGGTGAAGGTCTTGCTGAATGAAAACGAGGCGACACTGCCGATAAAGACAGACGATGCTCCTTATTATAAATGGTCCGATGTCCGTGACTACTATCTGAAAAAGCTGGATGCTTATCATGGGAAATAGGTTGCTGGGACATATCGTAACGGTAGCTGTCATGCTGTTTGGTGTGATGGTATATGGTTATGCCCAGCCGATGTCGGCATTCGACAAGATCAGTAACGACCGTCGTTTCTCAGCCAGCAACTATTGTGTCTATCCCGACACCATTCTCCTGCGGCAGACTCCGCCGCCAGCGGGAAAGCGTCCTTTCTATCTGAGTCATTATGGTCGTCATGGCTCCCGTTATCTGAGTAACCGCAAGGGGTATGACATTCCTTACAAGATACTGCAAAAAGCTGACTCGCTGGGAAAACTGACTCCTCTGGGACAGCACGTGAAGCGGCAGATGGAGATGATTATCCGGGACTCCGAGGGACGGTGGGGCGACCTCTCCGAGTTGGGAAAGCAGCAGCATCGCGGTATTGCCCGCCGGATGATGAAACGATTCCCTGAGGTCTTTGAGGGGAAAGCGCATGTGGATGCCAAGAGCACCACGGTTCCCCGCTGTATTCTCTCCATGGGTTCTGCCATCCAGGGAATGGTGGCTCTGAACCCGAAGCTGCAGGTGAAGATGGATGCGTCCCTTCATGATATGTATTATATGAATCATCAGGATAAGTTGCTGCGTGGTAATATGATGACTCCTGTCACCAAGAAGGCGTATGATGAATATTGCCGTACCCGCGAGCATAATCCCCGTCTGATGTCCCTTCTCTTCAACGACTCTGTCTATGTGAAGGAACAGGTGGATGAGGTGTGGCTGAACTACTACCTGTTGAAAACGGCATTGATACAGCAGAACACCAGGATGGGCAGTAAGATCGATTTCCTGGACTTGTTCACCTATGAGGATATTCACCAGTACTGGCAGAAGGAGAATGCGTGGTGGTATTTTATGTATGGTCCTTCTTTGCTGAATGGTGGTAAACAGCCCTATACGCAGCGTTATCTTCTTCGCCAGATTATACAGGAGGCTGACAGCTGTATCCATTTGAAGAAACCTGGTGTGCAGTTGCGTTTCGGTCATGAGACGATGGTCCTGCCACTGACTTGTCTGCTGGAACTCGACCATTTCGGCTATCAGACACTCGACCTGAACGAGCTGGAGGCTCATGGATGGTGGGCTTGTCTGGTGTTCCCGATGGCTTCCAATATCCAGTTTGTATTCTATCGTGAGAATCTCTTCGACAAGGATATACTGGTGAAGGTACTGCTCAACGAGCAAGAGGCGACATTACCGGTCAAGAGTGATAACGCTCCTTATTATAAATGGAGTGATGTCCGTCAGTATTACTTGAATAAAATCAACAGCTATGAGAAGGAGAGGGGGCAATAGCATGTTGAGGATATGGGTGGTCGTCTCCTTGTCGTGTCTGACGGCAGGGGGTCTTGCCCAGACTGTCTTTGAGGAGATAGCCAGGAATCCTCACCTTTGCGGCAATAACTATTGTGTTTACCCTGACAGTGACTATCACCGGTACACTCCCGCTCCCGAGGGGAAGCGCCCCTTCTATCTCAGTCACTATGGTCGTCATGGCTCTCGCAATATGAGCCAAAGGGAAGGTTATGACATTCCTTTTGAGATATTAAGTAAGGCGGACTCTTTGGGCAAGTTGACCGCATTGGGTAAGAAGGTCCTCTGGCAGGTGGGTACTGTCCGTGAGGATGCCGGCAACCGCTGGGGCGACCTGACAGAGCTGGGCTCCCGACAGCACCGGCATATTGCCAGGAGGATGATGGAGAACTTCCCGGAGGTTTTTGAGGACAGTGCCTGCATCGATGCACGCAGCACGACGAAGATCCGTTGCATCCTGTCCATGGGTGCCGCTCTCCAGCAGATGAAGGCGATGAACCCCCACCTCCGCATCCGGATGGATGCTTCCAAGCATGACATGTGGTATCTGAACCATCAGGACCGGGTGTTGCGGAAAAAGATGATGACTCCTGCCGCCCAACAGGCTTACGATGTCTTTACGAAGAAGAGGGAGCATAACGAGCGGCTGATGTGCAGCTTGTTCAATGATACGGCGTATGTGCGTCAGCAGGTAGACGACGGGACGTTGAACTACTATCTTTACAAGCTTGCCTCCATCCTGCAGGACACCCGTCTGGAGGATAGTCTGCACCTCTTCCGTATCTTTACCGACGAGGAGTTGTACCGTATCTGGCAGAAAGAGAATGCCTGGTGGTATATCTCATTCGGACCCTGTCTGCTGAATGGTGGCAAACAGCCCTATACCCAGCGGCATCTGTTGCGCCGTATGATTGCGGAGGCAGACAGCTGCATTGCCTTGCCTGAACCGGGTGCCACCCTGCGCTTCGGTCATGAGACGGTCGTGTTGCCCTTGACATGTCTGCTGGAGTTGAACGGCTTCGGTTTCCAGACCATGGACTTGGAGGAGGTGGAGCGGAACGGCTGGGTGGCATATCGGGTATATCCCATGGCTTGCAATATTCAGATTGTCTTTTATCGCAGGGATATCTTCGACAAGGATGTGTTGTTTAAAGTGCTGCTCAATGAACAAGAGGCAACACTGCCGTTACCGTCCAGTATTGCCCCTTATTATCGTTGGAGTGACTTCAGGGAGTATTACCTGAAGAAACTCGATGCTTACCAGGAATACTAAATCCCTTCCTTCGCCTTGAAGGCAAGGGCATACATCCGCATCTGTTTCACCATTGCCAACAGACCGTTGGAGCGGGTGGGTGAGAGGTGTTCTTTCAGTCCTATCTGGTCGATGAAGTATAATTCCGCATCGAGGATCTCTTGCGGGGTGTGTCCGCTCAATACCCGTATCAGCAGTGCTACGATACCCTTCACGATCAGTGCGTCACTCTCTGCCGTGAAGTCGATGATACCGTCATGATAGTCCGCCTGCAGCCACACCCGGCTCTGGCAACCGTCTATCAGGTTGCTCTCCACCTTGTATTTCTCGTCCAGCGGCTCCTGCTCATTGCCTAAGTCTATCAGCAGTTGGTACTTGTCCATCCAGTCGTCAAAACCGGCGAACTCCTCTATAATCTCGTCTTGTATCTCGTTAATTGTCGCCATCATAATCTTCTTTTTGCGCTAAACTTGCGGTTAATTTATTGCAAAGTTATGTATTTTATGTTTGATGACAAAACGATTTATTAAAAATTTGGTATTTTACTCATTTCTTCGTACCTTCGCCACCGAAATGAAAGAAAGTATCAAGGATTTTGAGATTATGGCTCCTGTGGGTAGCCGTGACTCACTGGCTGCTGCACTGAAGGCAGGGGCTGGGTCGGTGTATTTCGGGGTGGAGCAGTTGAACATGCGCTCTCACTCCGCCAACCATTTTACGATTGACGACCTGCGGGAGATAGCCGCCACCTGTGAGGAGCATGGGGTGAAGAGCTACCTGACCGTCAATACGATTATCTATGGGGAGGACATCGAACTGATGCACCAGATTATCGATGCGGCAGTGGAGGCGCATATCTCTGCCGTCATTGCCTGCGATATTGCCGTGATGACCTATTGCAGACAGAAGGGGATGGAGGTACATCTTTCCACCCAGCTGAATATCTCGAATATCGAGGCACTGAAGTTCTATGCGCATTTTGCCGATGTGGTGGTATTGGCACGTGAGTTGAGACTCGAACAGGTGGCTGCCATCTACGAGCAGATAGAGCAACAGCATATCTGTGGACCGTCGGGAGAACTGATCCGCATAGAGATGTTCTGCCATGGTGCGTTGTGCATGGCAGTCAGTGGCAAGTGCTATATGAGTCTTGACAACACAGGGCGCTCCGCCAACCGTGGGGAGTGTATGCAGATCTGCCGCCGCTCGTATATCGTGACGGATAGGGAGACTGGTACTGAGTTGGAGATAGACAATAAATATATCATGTCACCCAAGGACCTGAAGACCATCCGTTTCATCGACCGTATGATGAAGAGCGGAGTGAGGGTCTTCAAGATAGAGGGACGTGCCCGTGGTCCTGAATACGTGCTGACAGTGGTACAATGCTATAAGGAGGCTATCCAAGCCGTACTCGACGGTACCTTCACCGAAGAGAAGAAAGACGCATGGGACGAACGTCTTGCCACCGTCTTCAACCGTGGCTTCTGGGATGGCTACTACCAGGGACAGCTGTTAGGAGAATGGAACAAACACTATGGCTCGTGTGCCACGGAGCGTAAGCAGTATGTGGGCAAGGGTGTGAAGTATTTCTCCAAACTCGGAGTGGCAGAGTTCACCTGTGAGGCATGTGAGTTCTCCGTGGGTGACAAGATGCTGATTACGGGTCCTACCACTGGTGCCCTCTATGTCACCGTTGACGAGATACATGATGACGTACAGGCGGTACAGACGGCTAAGAAGGGAACACGGGTCAGTATCAAGGTGCCGGAGAAGGTGCGGGCAAGCGACAAACTGTTCAAGATACTTCAGGTTTGAAGATAAACTCACCTCTCACCTCTAAGATTCTATCGATAATCAATTTTTTTCGCCTTTAAATGTGATTTTTCTTTAAAAATATTTGCCAGTTTAAAATAATTGTTTAAATTTGCACCCGAAACCTGCCCACGAGAGGGCGGGCACGAACAATAACATCGATGGATCGGGACCTTAGGTCATTTGTACGACCAGTCTCGAAAGGACGTTTTCGAAACGTTACCTGTCTGTGATTTCAAATCTCGCAAATTTGATTCTACATAACAGCGGTGATGCAACAGAGACGTCCGCGTGGGTTGATTATATGATATCTGCCTGCGGCTGTCTTCCTCTTTAAATATATATAATAAGGTGTACTCCATTTATGGGCGTACTATCTTTGCGTATATGGCAGGCATGGGGGAGGTGTGCTGTAGTGTTGGGTAGCAATATCATCTGACGTGGGCAGGCTTGAAGTTGCTTATCCTTTATGTAGGGGCAATGCGAGAGCCTGAAATCAGGGATAGGCGCGGAGAGAAACTTTACTCCCACGTCTTTTTTTGTATCCATATGTTTGGCTGTTTTTAAAATGGCGAATGAATGACCGGCAAGGGGAGCAGTCGGTTAGCACCTTCGTGTGCCCTTGCTGCAAGCAAATTAGAATTCGATATTTTAAAACTTAAACATTTAAAAACGATGATGGACAAAAAAGATTTTTCACTGAATGTAACTCTCGCGCTGGAGTCCGCCTTTGAGGCCAGCATGGGAGGGGAGGTGCCTGGCACCTGACGATGATCCTCTTGCCTGTGTGCTGCCCATTCGGTAGTCATAGGAAATCCGTAAGAACAAATATTTATTTAATTATTTTTTGTATAACAAAATTTTTACTCAAATGAAAAAGAATTTTAAGTTTATACTGCTTGGCCTTCTGGCTATGGTAAGTACAACTTCATTTGCCCAGTCTGCTGTTGGTCAGACTTTTAACACGGGCAACTATCAGTACCGAGTTGAAAAGGTGATGGTAGGCACTACCCCTGGTGAGGTTACGATGATTAACCGTCGTGCCGGTCGTGCTGAGACTGATTTCGTTGACGGAACTGGTAAACTCGACATTCCTGAGACGGTTACCGTTAGCTATGAGGACGAGGTTTACACTTTTAATGTTGCCGCCATTACGGCTGCTGCTATGCAGGATCATGCTACAGCTACTTCTGTAGAGATTCCTGCCCGTCTGAAGGAGATTCCCGTTGACTGCTTCAATGGTTGTTCAAACCTTCAAAGCATTACTTTCAAGACTGGTTCACAGATTACAACCATCGGTGCTGGTGCTTTCGCTACTACGCGTATCTCCAACTTCGACTTCTCTCCCTGCACCAAGTTGTTGGAACTTCCCAATGGTGTATTTGCGCAGAGTGGTAATCTGACCAACTCTTACATCACTGAGATTACACTTCCTGGTGGTACACAGTTCAAGCACATCAACGGTGCTCTGCAGTATCTGACCGAGTTGACCACGATCAACAATCTGGAAAATAGTAACCTGCAGGAACTGATTTCTGAGAGTTTCAAACAGTGTGCTAAGTTGAAGACCCTTTCTTTGCCCGCCAGCATCAAGTATATCGATGAAGCAGCACTACAAGGATCGGCTATCGAGACACTGACTATTGATGTTACTAGCCTGCAGAATCTAGGTGGTGGTACTGTAAACCCAGCAACTTATGCTTATACTGCCGGAACTCCTACTACCAGCATCTATGGTACAACGGCAGCCACGACGCTGAAGAGCCTCACCCTGAAAGGTAATTTGGGTGGTAAGATTGAGACTAATGCTTTCTTGAATTGTACAAATATTGGTGCTAATACTACAGACAAGAAATTTGATATTAGTCAGTTGAACTTCATTTCTCAGGGACAGATTCAGACTGATGCTTTTAAAGGATGTACAAATATCAAGAGCATTGAGCTCGGTAATATTACCGACAATGGTATGTCTGGTCAGTTCACAATTGCTGCTGATGCTTTCAAGAGTTGTCCTATCGCTTCTGTTGTCATTGGTGACATCAATACCAAGGACGCTATCGGTGCTCAGGCATTTGGTAATGTTCTGAAGACCGTGACCATTGGTGCTATCAAGGCTGATGCTGCTGTGTTTGCTGCTGATGCCTTCCACTTTGGTGACAATCTGGGTGACTGGGTTGTAACATTAGGTTCTGAGACAAAGGCTCTGAATGCCAATGTAGTAAGTGCTGCAGGTGTAATTATCCCTGCCGGTGCATTTGATTTCTCTAGCGTTACAACAAAACCCGTTGGTACAGCATGGCCTGTTATCAACATCGGTAAGATTACCTCAAAGGGTGCTATCTTTAATCCTGGAGCAGGAAATGAGTCTTTCACAGGTACTAACATTGAAAAGATTAACTTCGTTGGTGACATCATCCAGAATGGTATTGACGCTTGCCCCGTAGCAACAACTGCAGCCTTGACAACTGTCACATTCGGCGGTGCTATCGAGACTGGTGGTGTAGGTGCTGCAGCATTCACTAATGTTGCTGCTTTGGTTAACTTGACCTTCAACGGCCCTCTCGCTGAGTTGGCTGTTGCTGGTGGTGCTTTCCAGGGTTCTGGTATCACAAGTGCAATTTCTCCTGCTTACAAGACCGTTATCTACAACGCTGCAGCAGCAGATATTTACGACCTTACTGTTAGCCCATTTGCTCAGGATGCTTTCTATCCAGCATATGTAGCAGATGCCGCACTTAACATTACTTTGAACATTCCAAATGCTACCGCTGTGCTTGATCTCATTAAGGAGGGTAAGGTTTATGATCATGTAGACGGATACAATGGAACAGGTACTGTTACGACTGCTGGTGAGCGAGCAGCAGATATCATCTTCGGTGTATTCTTCCCAGTAGTAATTACTCCTGACTATACCTTCAAGGCATATCGTAACGAGAACGAGAAGAATGTGGCTTGGGCTCGTTGGGAACTTGGCTCACGTGTTGATCCTGACGTTACTGGAACCATTGGTGCAGGTAGTAACTTGGTTATCAAGCGTGTCCAGAATATTGACGGTGCTAACGTGAAGGTAACCCTCTATGGTACTTATACAGACGAGGATGATGCTTTGAACGCATCTACTATCTACATGGTTCCTCTGAAGGTGAAGGATGGTTACTATCATATTCCTGGCACCAACACAGAAACTCTGATCGCAAAGGTAGAGAAGGCTAATGGTGCAGAATTCAGCGATGCTGCTAAGGACGTAAAGGTTCGTGTATTCGATGTGGCTTCTGGTGAGAATCCTGGTACAGGTGCTAACGCATGGCCTACTTATGCAGCAGCCAACAATTCTATCTGGCCAACTCTTGCAAACACAGAACTCTATGTCGCTGCTAATGTGATTACCAACCAGCAACTCATAGACAACCATGCAACTGACAATGCGAACGCTGGTGGTACTGCGACTTATGGCTACTATCACGCAGCATACAACCCCGACATCTATCGTACTCTTGCTACTGTTCAGGAGGATCTCTACATCATGTCTGATCCTTCTAAGTATAATGGATTCCGCATTGCTAAGCAGCCAATCACTAAGGAGAATGGTGCATACATTTACACAGGCTGGTACTACATGCTGCTGAAGCATTATGCAGGTTCACCTGCTGCCGCACGTGTTGTATGGATGGATGACGATCAGGCTACCGGTATCTTCGGTGTGAAGACTGAGACTAACAAGAAGAACTTCGTTGAGGACGATGCTATCTATACACTCCAAGGTGTTCGCGTAAGCCCATATGTACTCCAGAAGGGTAAGATCTACATCCAGGGCGGTAAGAAGTTCATCTTCAAATAAGATTCTGTCTAAAGGATAATATTCAGTAAGGTGCTGGAGGCACTCTGGCACCTTACTTTTTAAAAGGATAATTAAATATTTATAGTTAGAAAGAAAATGAAAAAGATTTATTTAAATCCCACCCTTGATATTGTGGAGATTGACGTAAAGAATCAGATTCTGTCAGGAAGCATTGGTGCCGAAGGCGGTAGTAGTGATGGCGGTGTCAATCCTTCCACTGAAGATAACCCTTCTGATCCAAACTGGGGTTGGGACTTCTAAAAATTGAGACTTGGATACGGTACCATCGTCATCCAAAGATAACCAAACCATTCTGGGGCGTGGGCTTCGTGCCTTGTGCCCCAGAATTATTTATTTGAAACCTAAAACTAAAACAAAACTGAAATAGAAAACTCGGGGATGGTTTTGAATGATCCACTTAACGACTTTTGTCGATGACTGATCCACAATATACTATTTCATCATCTTCATTAAATCATCAGTGAAAAATCGGGGACTGTTCTTGCTCTGGCAAGCGACTTTAACCCTGCTATCCCTGCTACAGGGAGGTAGAAATGCCGATAAATAAAGGGCAGAGCCTGTAGCAGGATTGGGGTTTATCCTGCTACAATGGTGCAACAACCCCTACACCAGACTACGACTGTTTTTTGAGTGGTTTGCTTTCGGCTATAGGCGTTCAGTTGATTGGCTGGAGCCGTTCAGTCGTTTGGCTATAGGCGAACGGTTGAAAGGATGCTTCTAACTCCCTCGAAGGACGACACTGACACCCCAATACCCTTATCCTGTTACCCCTACGCAAGGCATCTTCGAAAAGGACGGTTCAGAATGATCCACTTCGCCAAGCGACTGAGGAGATGATTGAATGATCCACTCTCATCGTTCTATGAAGTTCGCCAAAAAACCAAACCTCGTAACCCGGTGGGGTCATTTCATATTGTCTATTTAACCCTCTTGACCAGGCTTGACGGTTCACGTCTCATGTCCCATACATCATCAATATATACAATGTCGTTCTCTGGTACATAATGGTAAACTAACTTGAAATTCTTTAGAACAACTGTAGACCTGAATCCTTCCTTGAAATTAGTTAACAGAGGTTCTATGAATCCCGTTAATGGATAATTTTCCAGACGTAATAATCGCTTAGAAACATTGTTAAAAAAATGTTTGGCTGCCTTCGCACCAAACTCCTCCTTAGAATATAATAATTGCTTTCTATATTCATTCCAAGCTCTTTCAGTCCAAACTATCTGAGCCATTCAAATTCTGTTTCTAATAGTTGATTTGCCTTATCTTTAGATATGATTTTGCCGTCTTTTACTTGCTCTAAGCTCATAGAGATGCGACTTTCCAGTTCTTCCAGAGTATATGGCGTAGTGTCTGAGACAGGAACAGGAATCTGAGAAGCCCGTAAGTTTTTGACATAACATAGAACTTTTGCTAACATTGATTCGTCATTTGCAAAAGAATCAATCTGGTGCACTAACTCCGTTTTTAATTGTATTGCCGTCATTATTTTTATGATTCCTGCTGCAAAGTTAAGTATTCTTTAGTAAACCTCCAAATAATTCACAAAAAATTATCAAGGGAAAATCGGGGACTTGCTCTGGCAAGCGACTTCGTCGATGACCGAATGATCCACTTGGCAAAACGATTTCGTCGATGACTGCCTGATTTACATGATGTCAAAGAACGCTTTTTGGTGTCGGGACTTCCCTTTTGACGTTTGCAAAGATATAACAATTGGAAAGGATTACTATGAACATCCTGACTCTTTCTGACTCTTCTTGTCACATCCTGACTCTTTTATCATTTTCGCCAGCGGTCCTTTTGTCTGGGCTCCTCGGTGAAGGTCCAAGCCCCAAGCCCCCATAGTACGTTCTCTTATAAGAGAGAACTACGTATGGGGCTTGGAGCCTTCACCTCGGAGAATTTTGTATGTCTGTCATGGGAAAGCCTTCCAAGGGTGTTGGGAGTCTTTCCCAAGGGTCGTGCCGATGGCACCTACGGGTCGTGCGGATGGCTCTTATGACCCATGGAAGCCATCGCCAAGGGTCTTGGAGATATCTTCTATACCCCTATGGGGATGCCTTGCGTGACCCATAGGAGATATCGGAGTACCCCCATAACAGATATCGGAGTGAGGGATGCGAGGCATCTCTGCCAAATGAAGATTTCAGTCGTAATGAAAACAGGCTTCAGTCGGTAACTGAATGCCTCTCAGTCGGTAACTGATTTTATTAATTTCGCAAAAACATATAACCTTCTAACATGATAGGACGCAAACCCCGATAACCAGAGCCTTTAAGGCATGTTACATGATTGCAAACATGTAACATACATATAACATACGTCTCACACATGATGTTACATGAATGTTATATGTCCGGGAAGCATATAACATGGCTCAATCCCTTTGCACAAAGGCAATTGAGCCACATCATGTTAGAAGGTTATATGTTTTTGATGACTATGCGGGGAATTGGAGACAGACGATTTCAGATGCCTTATGGAGAGATTGATTATTTACCCCAACCTTTTATGACATCTTGTTTTATAAGGCTGACAACATCCTGATGTTTGTCTCTCGCAATAAGATGCATGAATTGCGTATAACCTTCACCCTTTATAATCACAGGTGTATTCGTAATGCCAAAAACTTGATGGCTATACATATAAGTATCAAAAATATGTGAGAAAAGTGTACTCCGATATTCCTGTACCGACAAATTCTTATTGGAGCCTTTCATGTTTCTTGAAGGTATCGGGTTCATGTCATCACAAGAATAATAAAGGATAAGATTTTCATTTTGTGCAAACAGATCGGCGATTCTTCCTGTTATAGCGTGTAAAACATCTTGGGCAGTGCTTTCACCACCCTTCACTCTGTCAATCATTATCTCAGAGATATCAATACCTTGTTCTGCTATAGTCTCTTTTATATCATCTGCTAATAGTGAAATATCCGCATCAAAGAATATGATACGATATTCATCACCGCTTTTTGTAGAAATATAAAAAGAATAGTTCATTTACAAGAGTATTCTGCATGAAAAGTCTTCAGGCTTCATGTTACGTAATTCCTCCAATTTGGCACGCTTACGCTCTTTTAAGTCTTTGACCACTTCCAACAACTCTTTGGAAGGATTATTAATGATAATAGGTTCTTTTGTGTATGACATATCTCTTATAAGATTTACGTTGCAAAAATACAACATTATTTTGAAAGTTCCAAATTATTACTCGGAAAACAACAAAAATTGAGAACTCAACAATCCACTTGTTCGCCTACGACCTCCGCCATCACCCCACGGATTTCTTCTGGCTCCCCTACATCGCCCCCGTCACTGCCCGTCTCACCTATGCCATCACCTTCCTCGTTACCAGTATCTGCAAGAATCGGAGTGGGGAACTGAATGTACTGGGGAGATTCGCCAAGCGACTGAGGAGATGACGATGACATCTGTGACAGTGGTGTGTCTTAATAGAGGGGTTTCACTACTTCTACCCTTAGACCAAGGGCATTTATAATTCGATAGAAAACTCCCACACTAGGCACAATGATACCATTTTCTATTTTAGAGATATATGACTTCGTAGTGTTGGTGCGACGTGCCAACTCCTCTTGAGTCACTTTGGCTTCTTTCCTTGCTTCCTGGAGTATCTGACCTGAATAGAAAGAATAAGCGGCCTCTTCTGCTTGTACGCGCTCTGGTGTACCTTCTTTTCCAAATTTAGCGTCAAGTACGAGATCGTAGTCAACGATTTTGTGATTGTTTGTCTGCATAATATGCCTCCTTAATTTTTATTGCTTTTTCTATTTCTTTTGTCGGCGTTTTCTGAGTCTTTTTCTGGAATCCATTAAACAATACAACAATTTGCCCATCATCGAAAATAAAGAATACACGGTAAATATTTCCACCATAGTCCGTCCGTAACTCATAGATGCAAAAATACAAAAAGTTGCCGTATCTTGCAACTTTTGAGGGTACTTTTTATTAAAAACAAGGAAAAAAGATGTCTCTGCCTGATTCACTCCACAGAGAAAAGCGGGACTCAATGATCCACTTCGCCAAGCGACTTTAACCCTGCTATCCCTGCTACAGGGAGGTAGAAATGCCGATGTACAAAGGGCGGAGCCTGTAGCAGGATTGGGATTTATCCTGCTACAATGGTGCTACAACCCTGCAACAACCCCTACACCAGACTACGACTGTTTTTTGAGTGGTTTGCTTTCGGCTATAGGCGTTCAGTTGATTGGCTGGAGCCGTTCAGTCGTTTGGCTATAGGCGAACGGTTGAAAGGATGCTTCTAACTCCCTCGAAGGACGACACTGACACCCCAATACCCTTATCCTGTTACCCCTACGCAAGGCATCTTTATCTTCAATCGGAGGCATCACCGGGATGTTTCTTGCTCTGGCAAGCGATTTCGTCGATGACTGAATGATCCCCTTCGGCAAGGGACTGGCAGAGGATGAATTTGCAAGTCTTTTGTGTTTTAACATAAATTGCGCCCCAAATGGGCGAATTTCTTAAGGGTGGAAACAAATGGGGTATGTTTATGTAACAATTTTCTTTGTTATTTCTCCATACTACCTGTAACTTTGCAGGTGGAAATACATACTTATAATCATACTAGCAATATATGGAGCAGAATATAGAGCAAACAGGTGAGATTGTGATGTACCAGCCGGATGAGACCATCAGGTTGGAAGTGCGTATGGAGGGAGAGACGGTATGGCTGAACCGCCAGCAGATGGCTTCCCTTTTTGGCAGAGACGTGAAAACAATTGGTAAACATATTAATAATGCGCTGAAAGAAGAACTAAGAAATGAACGAGTTGGCGCAAAATTTGCGACAACTGCATCAGATGGTAAAACTTATCAAGTAGAATACTATAATCTTGATATGATATTATCTATTGGATACAGGGTGAAATCAGACAAAGGTGTTAAATTCCGCAGATGGGCAAATCAAGTTTTGAAAGAATATTTATTACGAGGCTATACGGTCAATAAACGCATGGAACTCCTGGAGCAGCGTGTCACGAGGACAGAAGAGAAAATCGATTTCTTCGTCCGCACGTCCCTGCCGCCAGTAGAGGGTATTTTCTATGACGGACAGATATTCGACGCATACCGTTTCGTGTCGGACTTGATAAGGAAAGCAAAAACATCGGTGGTGTTGATTGACGATGAGGTATATCATATTGGTGCGTCAATCAAGGACTTAGGTAAGAAATGGTTTGCCTTCACCCTGATGCATGATATTAAGGCTTCGGAATTGGTTAAAAAGATGAATGCCAACTAGCGTTTAGCGTAGTCGGCATGAAAGAAGAACAAAGGCGTCGTCCCGCCTTACCAAAACATAGGAGAATTCGCGGTTCTACGATTTCGAGTTTTTTCCTTCCCTGAGGGGAGGAAACACAAAGGAGGGGTGAAGCCCTTTCAAAGGTGAAGGGGATGGGGGATGCTTGCATACCGCCACCTGTATCTGCAAGAATCGGAGTGGGGAACTGAATGTACTGGGGAGGTTCGTCAAGCGACTTCGTCGATGACTGCCTGAATCACTCTCATCGTTCTATGAAGTTCGCCAAACCCCCAAACCTCGTAACCTGATGAAGGTGGAAATGGTGATGTGGAAGAAATTTTTGGTGATAGATTCTTTCGTCTCATGTTTTTGCACTATCTTTGCACGAGTAATTTATAATTGAGACTATTCTATGGCAAAACTTAACGTTCAGAATACTGAGATAACTGTCATTTCTCATAATGAGGATGATTACATTTCATTAACAGATATGGCTCGTAGTCAGTTACAGGAGCATATCATATTCCGATGGCTTAGTTTGAAGAGCACGATTGAATACCTTGGAGAATGGGAGTTGCTATATAATCCCAATTTTAATTGTACCGAATTCGGTACAATTAAAAATATGGCAGGCAGCAACAACTTTGTTCTGTCTGTAAAGTCATGGATAGAAAAGACAGGTGCTATTGGAATTTTTTCAAAAGCCGGACGTTATGGTGGCACATATGCCCATCGTGATATAGCCTATCATTTCGGTATGTGGATAAGTCCGAAGTTCCAACTACTGCTGGTCAAGGAATACCAGCGTCTGAAAGCGGAAGAACAGAAGCAATTGGGATGGACAGCCAAAAGGGAACTCTCTAAGATTAACTATCATATCCATACAGACGCCATCAAAAACCATTTGGTTCCAGATGAAGTAACTTCTGCACAGGCAAGTGTTATCTATGCCGAAGAAGCCGATGTTCTTAATGTCGCAATGTTTGGAAAGACAGCTAAGCAATGGCGGGAGGCAAATCCAGAAATGAAGGGCAATATCCGCGACTATGCCACCATCAACGAATTGATATGTTTGTCAAATATGGAGAATATCAATGCAGTTCTTATTAATGATGGGATGCCACAAGGTGAAAGACTTGTGAGACTCAATCAGATAGCTATTCAACAAATGCAAGTGTTGGAAGGGAATGATAATAGGAAACTGTTAAAATGAAGGACCAAAAAATCGGGGATGGTTCTTGCTCTGGCAAGCGACTTCGTCGATGACCGCATGATTCACTTCCTTAATTTGTAAAAGACTTTTCGTAAGATGCTCTATAATATCGTTAACGTTGGAAAGAGAAAAAAACGGGAATTTGTTTGGCGGATTCAAATAAAAGCACTACCTTTGCACTTGATAGTATGTCCATGTGTGGACGGCTTTAAAACAATATTGTTGGAATGAGACCTCAGGTCAGTTGTACGACCAGTCTTGGAAGGGCGTTTTCTAACGTTACCAGTCTGTGATTTCAGATCTCGCAAGTTTGAACTACATAACAGAGGTGATGTAACAGAGACGTCCGCGTGGGTAGATGATTATATTCGCCTGCGGCTACTGTTTCCCTTTTATATGTTATTAAGGTGTATGCCAGTGATGGTGATACTCTCTTTGCATATATATGCCTACAGGGTGTAGTATGCCGTGGCGTGTGTAATATCACAGCGTGGGTAGGGCATTTTTTTTCTATGGTTTTTGTGGAAGAGCGCAAAGCGGCTCAGACGGTGAGCAGTGGAGAGGTTCGACTCCTCGCTTTTGCGACGACTTTTTCTTGGTAACAAGGAAAATGTTTAATTGTTAAACTAAAATGTTAAAAGCAAACTGCCTGCCCGTGAGGGTAGGTCAGTTTTTGAAGGAAAACGCCTCCAAAGGGAAGGCAAAGTATCTGTCGCAAGCCCGCGAGGGTCTGCGACAGTTTATTTAATTTCACGTATGTTCTCTTCGTTTAATCGAAATTTTATGTTATCTTTGCCGCCAAATGATAAAGAGACTCTTTTATTTACTCATGATATTCGCCCTTTTCGGTTGTCAGAAACGACCGAAGGTGGTGTTTACGGATGAGGTACGGCTGCCGATGACACCTGTCAAGGACCAGGGACATACTGATTACTGCTGGGCGTATGCGATGCTCGCCACGATAGAGACGGAGCATATCGCACGAGGGGACTCCGTGCATCTGTCGACGGCATATATCGAGAGGGTGATGAAGAAACGGCACCTGCGTGCCATGGGTTCTACCTTATTGAATATCATAGGGCGACAGGGTATCGTACCCTATGATACCTATCCCGACTCCACGTATCACCAGCTGCCCCTTCCGAAATGGGTGTTTATGCTGGGAGCCCGCTATACCCCCCAGGAGTTCGCCCATAGTGTCTGTGCCCCTGATGAGTATATCGCCCTGACCTCCAACGAGGACTATCCTTATAACCGGTATGTGGTGTTAGACCTGCCTGACAACTGGGAGCGTAACCGTTTCTGGAATATCCCCAAGGACTCGTTGCTCGCCCATGTCGAGCGAGCCATCCGCAACCGCCATGCCGTCTGTTGGGAGGGTGACATCAATGAACTGGGATTCTCGTTCGCAGAGGGTATTGCCGACAGTCATTTCAATACCGAGCCGACAGACAACCACTGTATGGCAATAATAGGTATAGCCCGTGACCCTCACGGACGGATGTTCTTCACGATGAAGAACTCATGGGGTACGAATAATCCCTACGATGGATTGATGTATATGTCGGCACCTTATCTGCGTGACAAGACCATTGCCGTCTATATGACACGAGAGGCGTATGGACAATAAAAAACCGAGGTTGTATCACCTCGGCTTTTGTTTGTTTACTTATTCAGTCGCCATGTGACACCGTCCTTGGTGTCTTTCACCTCAAAGCCGGCAGCGGCAAGCTCGTCACGGATCTTGTCGGAGGTAGCCCAGTCCTTGTCGGCCTTAGCCTTGGCACGCAGGTCGAGTACCATATCCACCACCTTGCCAAAGGCTTCCTCACGCTCCGCATTACTGTTACCCTTCTCCTCTCTGAGTCCGAGGATGTCAAAGGCAAAGAGACGCATGGTCTCTGAGAGCTCTTTCAGACAGTCGGCACAGATGGTCGCCTTGTGGTCGACGAGTTTGTTGACCACCGTGCAAGCTTCGAAGAGATGGCTGATGACCTGTGGCGTGGCAAAGTCGTCGTTCATCGCATCGTAGCATTTCTGGCGCAGGCTCTTGACGACTCTCTCCGTCTCCGCGTCACATTTGTCAGATGGTTGTATGCGGTCCAAGTCACTGATGGTATTCATCAACTTCTCCAGTCCCTTCTCTGCCGCCTGCAATGCCTCGTTCGAGAAGTCTACCGTACCACGGTAGTGGGCGGAGAGCACGAAGAAGCGGATGGTCATTGCCGAGTAGGCTTTCTCCAGCAACGGATGGTTACCGGTGAAGAACTGCTCCAAGGTGATGAAGTTATTATACGACTTCCCCATCTTCTGTCCGTTGATGGTCAGCATGTTGTTATGCATCCAGTACTTGACGGCAGGGTGTCCCATCGAGGCAGTAGCCTGTGCTATCTCACACTCATGGTGTGGGAATATCAGGTCCATGCCGCCGCCATGGATATCAAACATCTCACCTAAGTATTTACGTCCCATCGCCGTACACTCACAGTGCCAGCCAGGGAAGCCGTCGCTCCAGGGAGACGGCCAGCGCATGATATGCTCCGGCTGTGCTTTCTTCCAGAGGGCGAAGTCTGCCTGGTTGTGTTTCTCACCCACACCAGCCAGTTCACGGCTCTCGTCCTTGATGTTCTCCAAGGTGCGTCCACTCAGGATACCATAGTGATATTTCTTATTATATGCCTCTATATCGAAATAGATAGAGCCGTTCGACTCGTAGGCAAAGCCGTTGTCTATGATCTGCTGTACCAGTTGCTGCTGCTCGATGATATGCCCGGTGGCATGTGGCTCGATAGAGGGAGGCAGCACGTTCAGCGCCTCCATTGCCTGGTGATAGCGGTTAGTGTAATACTGGGCGATCTCCATCGGCTCCAACTGCTCCAGCCGTGCCTTCTTGGCAATTTTGTCCTCTCCCTCGTCGGCATCATGCTCCAAGTGACCCACATCCGTGATGTTACGGACATAGCGTACCTTATAGCCTAAGTGTTTCAGGTAGCGGAACACCAAGTCGAAGGTGATGGCAGGACGGGCATGTCCCAGATGGGGGTCACCATAGACGGTAGGACCACAGACATACATACCCACATTGGGGGCATGTAAGGGTTCGAAACGCTCTTTCTGACGAGTCAGTGTATTGTAAATGACTAACTTTGATTCCATAATTTGATGATTTTGCGTGCAAAGTTACGAAATAATTCCTAATTTCTAATTCCTATTTTCTAATTTATTTGTATCTTTGCAGCCAAAATTGGAATTAATAACGAAAAGAAATGGCTTATACACGCATGACCGCTGCAGAGGCTGCAGCACTGATTAAGAATGGCGAGAACATCGCCATGAGTGGGTTTACGCCTGCCGGTGTGGCTAAGGCAACCACTAAAGAGTTAGCAAAGCTTGCCATTGCAGAGCATGAGGCAGGACGTGAGTTCAAGGTAGGCATCTTCACTGGTGCCTCTACCGGTCAGTCAACGGATGGTGACCTGTCAAACGCACAGGCTATCAAGTACCGTGCTCCTTACACCACCAACCCTGATTTCCGCAAGCATGTGAATGCCGGTGAGATTCCTTACAATGACCTGCACCTCTCACACATGGCTCAGGAGTTACGCTATGGTTTCTATGGACAGGTGGACTGGGCGATTCTGGAGGTGTGTGACATCGAGGAGGTAGGCAACGACTATCGTGTCTATCTGACAGCCGCCGGCGGTATCTCTCCCACGGCAGCCCGTCTTGCCAAGCATGTCATCCTGGAGCTCAACTCCTTCCATAACCCCAATGCCAAGTATATCCATGACGTTTACGAGCCATTGGATCCCCCTTATCGCAAACCCATCCCCATCTTCAGTGTCAGCGACCGTATCGGTGTTCCCTACGTGACGATACCCAAGGACAAGGTGGTAGGTGTCGTAGAGTGTAACATCCCTGATGAGGCTCGTGCCTTCAAGGACAGCGACCCTGTGACTGAGAAGATCGGATACCTGACCGCCGAGTTCCTCGTTGACGAGTTGCATGCGGGTCGTATCCCTAAGGAGTTCCTGCCCTTGCAGAGCGGTGTGGGCTCTACTGCCAACGCTATCTTAGGAGCGCTGGGTGAGGATAAGCACGTGCCCGACTTCAATATCTATACCGAGGTACTGCAGGATGCTGTGGTAGGTATGATGATGAACGGACGTGTGAAGGATGCCTCTGCCTGCTCACTGACGGTCTCTAACGAGTGCTTGAAGCAGGTATATGACAATATGGACTATTTCAAGGACCACCTGACCCTGCGTCAGAGTGAGATCAGTAACCACCCTGCCATCATCCGCCGCTTGGGTGTGATCGCCATCAACACTGCCATCGAGGTAGACCTGTATGGTAATGCCAACTCTACGCATATCAGTGGTACGAAGATGATGAACGGTATTGGTGGCTCTGGTGACTTCATCCGCAACGCTTACCTGTCCATCTTCACCTGTCCCTCAGTGGCTAAGGGCGGTCTGATCTCCAGTATCGTTCCCTTCGTGACGCACCAGGACAGCTCAGAGCATGACGTGAATGTCATCGTCACCGAACAGGGTGTTGCCGACCTGCGTGGCAAGTCACCTATGCAGCGTGCGCAGACCATCATCGAGAACTGTGCGCATCCTGACTACAAGCAGCTCCTCTGGGACTACCTGAAGTTAGGCACAGGCGGTCATACCCGCCATTGTCTCACTGCCGCCTTCGCCATGCACGACACCTTGGCTCGTAAGGGCGACATGAAACTCACCGACTTCTCGGAGTATATCAAATAGGGTATATCTTTAGTTAATAAATGGAATGGTTTCCAAAATCTCATAGGACTTTGGAAACCATTCTTTTTTATCACTGGACAGGGCGGATAGTATATCCACGATACTTACTAGTCTATGTCATCGGCATTCTATATCTATAAGGTTAGACAATTATAATGAATTATTTAATATTTGTTGAGCAGATATTTGCTCAAAATGTTTTCCGTCCGATGACACAATAACATCCTCGCCACGCAATGCTTTTTCCTCTAACATGCGACGTTCTGCTAACTCTAAGCCATATTTAAGTTTTTCTGAAAACTCCTTTATTTCTTTATTTGACATACTCTTGAAGTTTATAAAATATTGACTCTACGAAAATGGAAGTATTAGCATTTATACCACCACAAGCAATTTGTTTTCGAGGATATTCACTATTATCATAAATAGCCCAATAGTCTACTTCTGGCATGAAGATATGAAACAGATTATGAATTCCTGCTTTATACCTTCGTTCTATAACTTCTTTAGGAATATTATGTCCTCCGTGCTGAACGCGTTCTGTTACACGTTTCATTGCTAGTTCAGGAGAGTTGAGCCAAAAGAAAACGATACTTACACGATAGCCTTTTGCTTGAGCTCGTCGTACAAGGTTGATATATGACTTGGTGGCAAGTGTCGTTTCAATGGCAAATGTTAGATTCTTGCTAAGCAAATCTTCAATACGTTGCAACATCAATCGCCCTGCCTCTATTGCCATACTCTCAGGGTTGAAAGGAGATAGTCCCCGAGCAATCTCGTCTGCATTGACAAACTCCCTGCAGTCAAGGATATCAGGTAGGACAGTATATGATGCCGTCGTTTTGCCCGCACCATTACAACCACTGATGATATACAGATTCTTGCTCATATCGATTGCAAATATACAAAAGATTTTGGAATAATAACAATTAAAAGGAGGAAAAATGCCTTATAGGTATTCCATCAGCACGTCCCACACGGCGATGATATGGCAGATGCTGCCGGCAAGGACGAAGAAGTGGAAGACGGAGTGCATATACCGCTTCTTGTTGAACGAATAGAAGAGGGCTCCGGTGATATAACACACACCCTCTGCGATAATCCATATCACTGCGGCGGTTGATACGGAGTCGAGGAGTGGTTTGAAAGCAACCAGGACACTTAACCCCATACCCACGTAACAGAACGTCTCTACATTGGAGTGCTCTTTCAGTTTGATGAAACTCACGATGGTACCCGCTATCGCACAGGTCCATACGAAGATAAAGAGACTCCATCCCCAATAACCTTGTGTGCGCAGAGCCACCAATGTAAGTGGTGAGTATGAGCCTGCAATGTGCCAATAGATGGCGGCATGGTCCCATTTGCGCAACCGCTCCTTCCATTTCGAGCGGCGAGGAAGGGTATGGTAAATAGTGGAGGCGATATAACTGCCCAGCATTCCAAAGAGGTAAAGGCACACACCCAGTCGTGCCCAAGGGTTGTCACCCTTGAAAGCCATCACCAGGAACACGATGCCGAAGGCGACACCCATCACGATGCCTCCAGCATGGCTCCATGCGTTCCATAGTTCCTCCTTATGAGTGTACTTGATTGCCATTTGGCTACAAAAATACAAAAGATTTTGGAATAATGATTACTCAAAATTAAAAAATGACGGATAGTGTAATCTCATGTAATAATTTTCTTGCATGGTTTGGGGAAAAGAACTACTTTTGCAGCGTTCGAACACTTTAAGTCAATTTAGTTATTTACTCTAAAAACAAGTAAGAAAGATGAAAAGAATTATTTTATTAGCTATGATGTCAGCAGGTCTGACATTAACCGTACAAGCACAGAAGACCGTTGTGTCCAATGAGGCAAGTACAAAGGAGAAAGTATATGATGTTGTTGAGCAGATGCCAGAGTTCCCTGGTGGTATGAGTGAACTCATGAGGTTCATAGGGGACACCATGAAATATCCTGAGGATGCTGAGAAACAACAGAAGGAAGGACTTGTGATTGTGAACTTCGTTGTGGAGAAAGACGGCAGTGTCAATGATGCGGAGGTTGTCAAGGGGACATGGCCCTCTCTTGATGCTGAGGCTATCCGTGTGGTAAAAGCGTTACCCAAATGGACTCCTGGCAAGCAGAATGGAAAGGTTGTGCGAGTGAAGTTTACGATTCCCTTCCGATTTGCCATCCCTGCAGATAAAAAGAAGAAATGAGGAACACATTATTTATATTATTAATCACTCTCTTGATGGCAGGCTGTTCTCAGAAGCAGCCTGCCAATGGGGTATTCAGTGAGGTGGAATATTATGCCGACCATCACCCTGACCGTGCCAATCTGATGCTGGACTCGTTGGAGCGATGCCATGCTATCAATGACACTCTGCTCTATCAACTGGTGAAGGCAGAGGCACTGCATGGGGTGGGTGTCCCTTTGAGTGGGGAGACGGACTTAGAGCATTGTATCGGCTATTTCAAGGAGCAAGGTGATCATGATCATCAGGCTCGTGCCATGCTGCATCAGGGGATGGACTTGTATTCCAAAGGACATTATATCGAGGGACTGGGTCTCGTCAAGGAAGTAGAGAGGGAGTTTAGTGACCTTGATGATTCTGGACTGCGTTATTTGCTCTATGCCGTATTAGGTGATATCAACGATAATGCTGCAGATTTCCGTCAGACACTTCATTATTATCATCAAGCCCTGGAGGTGGCGACACAGGAGGGTGATGTTAATTGGCAGGTTCAGATGCTGAATAATCTCGCCACCACTTTCGATAAGAACGAGCAGACAGACAGTCTGCAATACTATGTAGAGCAGTCGAAACAGTGGCGGAATCAAACGCAAAACGTTATCCGTGCCACCTCCTTAGTCAACGAGGCAAGTATGATGAAGCGTCGAGGTAAGTTGCAGATGGCAAAGCAGTTGATCACTGCTTCTCGTCAATTTGCCCAACTCGACAAAGGGACGGTGCTGCTTGCTGATATCGAGGCAGAACAGGGGAACATCCAACAGGCACACGATCTCTGGTATGAGTTATTGCACTCCCCCAATCCAGATATCCGTATTCATTGCTACGAACGACTGATAGACTATTATCAGCAGGAAGGTTTCTATGAGAGAGTCGCAGACCTCTCGCAACGTTTGAACCAGTATTATCAGCATGCCTATGTAGAAAGTCCTGCCGCTGATATCATTGCCTTACAGACACAACTCAACCAGCAACAGAAGGAACGCCGTCAGTATCATGTCACGATAGTACTGCTTTCCTGTATCAGCATCTTATTGTCTGCCATCCTGATAGGTGTATGGTATTACCGTCGTCGCATCAACCGACTGCATACCCATATTGATGCTCTTAACCAGAAATACCTGACGTGGCAGATTGCCGAGCACCTGTTATCAGCGGATACTGTCAGTCGTTTGCACCAGATGGCGGCAAGAGGCAAAGAGGCAGCAGAAGGCGACTGGCAGGAGCTGCATACTCTTGTGCAGCAACAGTCACCTGCTTTCCTTGCTCGTTTGAATGGAGCAGTCTCGCTCTCACCCTTAGAGACTAATATCTGTCTGCTGATACGACTGCGTTTCACCCCCAGTGAGATAGCGACACTGGCAGCAATATCTCCTCAGCGGGTTACGAATATGCGTACGGCACTGCTTCTGAAAATCTTTGGTGAGAAAGGTGGAGCCCGTGATTTTGACGCTCGTTTGCGAGGAATGTAGATTCTTTTTCGTATCTTTGCAAGCATGAAAGTCAACGAGGCGACATGGCAGTATGTACAGGAGCACCGCATGGATGATGTCAGACGACTTGCCCTGAGTGGGGGAAAGTCGGCAGAGGTGGATATGTCTTTCGCCTTGCAGCAGATTGCCGGCTGGCAGACGGCAAGGCGGAAACTGCCCTCGTGGGCTGCCATTGACGGCATCATCTATCCTCCTCACTTGAATATGGAACAGTGCTCCAGTGAGCAGACGGCTCGGTACAAGGGGGAAGTGATTGCCCGGAATCTGGAAATGCCGGAATCCCGTAATGTCGAAATCCCGAAAAATCAAGGTGCCTTTGTCGACCTGACAGGCGGCTTCGGCATTGACTTCTATTGGATGTCGCAAAAGTTTGGGAAGCGGACCTATGTCGAAAGGAATGCGGACTTGTGTGATATCGCCCGCCATAACTTCCAGCAGTTAGGATTGGAGGCAGAGGTGGTATGTGCGGAAGCAGAAGATTTCCTAAAGGAGATGCCACCGGTCGATGCCCTCTTCCTCGACCCGGCACGAAGGGATCAGCATGGCAGTCGCACCTATGGCATCGAAGACTGTACACCCAATGTCCTCGAACTGCTCCCCTTGCTGAAGGAAAAAGCCGACCGTATCATCCTCAAACTGTCGCCGATGCTCGACTGGCGCAAGGCTGTCAGCGACTTAGGAGGGGTCAGTGAGGTGCATATCGTCAGTGTTGACAACGAGTGTAAAGAACTCCTTTTGGTTATTAGCAGCAAGCTCTCAGGTGGCTTGCGCCTTGCTTGCGTGAATAATGATACATCCTTTGAGTTTGTTCCCATAGGGGAAACCGCTGGTTCCAATGGGGGAAACCATCGGTTTCCTTCGTTGGAACCAATGGTTTCCTTCGTTGGAACCAATGGTTTCCTTTATTTATTCGAACCGAATACCAGTATCATGAAAGCTGGATGCTTCGGGGAAGTGGCTGAGACGTTTGGTGTTAACCCGTTGTCTGCCAACTCCCACCTCTTCATTGCCGACCATGACGTGGAGGATTTCCCAGGTCGGAGGTTCCATATAGAGGCGGTGACCTCGATGAACAAACAGGAGTTAAAGCATGCCTTGGCTGGTATTGACAAAGCGAATATTGCCGTCCGCAACTTCCCCATGACCGCCGAGCAGCTGCGTAAGAAACTGAAACTCAAGGACGGAGGAGATGTGTTTATTTTCGGAACAACCCTGTCGGATGGTTCACATCAGTTGTTTATTTGCCGTAAAATAGGTTAAAACTTTGCGTGTTTGTTGGTTTTTTTGTATCTTTGCAAGAAGTATTATAATGTGAAGCCAACATGTCATCAGTAACTATCCGTAAAGTAGACGACAAGAAAAGTCTGGAAGCCTTCATCCAGTTTCACTATGACCTCTATCGTGACAACCCTTACGATGCCCCGAACCTGCACAATGACGAGATGCATACGTTGCGTAAGGACAAGAACGCTGCCTTTGAGTTTTGTGAGGCAGACTATTTCCTTGCCTATCGTGACGGTAAGGTTGTCGGGCGTATAGCGGGTATTATCAACCACCGTGCCAATGACCGTTGGGACACGAAGAGTGTGCGGTTCGGGTGGATTGACTTCATCGACGACATGGAAGTGTCACGTGCCTTGCTGGATGCTGTTGCCGCTTGGGGTAAGGAGAAAGGGATGACCCAGATGGTGGGACCGCTCGGTTTCACCGACCTTGACCCGGAGGGTATGCTCATCGAGGGCTTCGACCAGTTGGGTACTATGTCTACCATCTATAATTACGACTACTATCCCCGTCATATGGAGCAGTTAGGAGGATGGGAGAAAGACAATGACTATGTGGAGTACAAGCTCATCGTACCCAAGGGTGACATGCCTGAGAAATACCAGAAGATAGCCCAGATGGTGATGAAACGCTATAACCTGCATCCCACGCATCCCAAGCGCAGTCAGATCATGGGTAAGGAGCAAATAGGACGTAAGGTGCTTGATGTCATCAATAAGTCGTATCAGAACATCTATGGCTTCTCGCAGATGACAGAGGCACAGATTGACGAGTACCTGAAGATGTACTTTCCCATGCTCGACATGGATATGCTCTGCCTGATAGAGGACTGGAACACCCCCGGGCATGACATCATCGGTGTGGGCATTAGCATCACCAGTATGACACGAGCCCTGCAGAAATGCAAGAACGGACGGCTGTTCCCCTTTGGCTGGTGGCACTGTCTGAAAGCCTTGAAGTTCCATCAGGCGGAGTGTCTGGACCTGCTGCTCATAGGTTTCCTGCCGGAATACCAGCAGAAAGGTGCCAATGCACTATTGTTCTATGACCTGATTCCCAAGTACCAGAAATATGGTTTCAAGTGGGGTGAGACCAATGTGGAGATGGAGACCAACGAGAAGGTGCAGTCGCAATGGCAGTACCTGGAGCATGAACAACACAAGCGTCGCCGCTGTTATAAGAAAAGTTTGTAAAGAGATATGAGCGAAGAGAAAAACATCGTGGAGAGTCAAGAAACCGTCAACTATGACGAGGGTAATATACAAACCTTAACCGGACTGCAGCATATCCGGCTCCGTCCCGGTATGTATATCGGTCGCTTGGGTGACGGCTCCTCCGCAGAAGACGGAATCTATGTGTTGCTGAAGGAGGTCTTCGACAACTCTATCGACGAGTTTAAGATGAAGGCGGGCGACCGTATTGAGGTGACGGTAGAGGATCATCTCCGTATCTCTGTCCGTGACTATGGCCGTGGTATCCCACAGGGAAAACTCATCGAGTCGGTCAGTATCCTGAATACCAGTGGTAAGTTCGACTCGAAGGCTTTCAAGAAGTCTATCGGACTGAATGGTGTGGGTGTGAAGGCTGTCAATGCGTTGAGCAGTCGTTTCGAGGTGCATAGCTATCGTGACGGCAAGGTACGCAAGGCTGTCTTCGAGTGTGGTGAACTGGTCAGTGACGTGACAGAGCCTTCACAGGACGAGAATGGAACATATATCTACTTTGAGCCCGATAACACGAAATTTGTCAACTACCAGTTCCATGATGAGATTGTGGAGAACATGCTCCGCAACTATACCTATCTGAATATCGGACTGACCATTATGTATAACGGTCGTCGCATACTGAGCCGTCATGGCTTGGAGGACCTTTTGAAAGACCGCATGACGAATGACGCGCTCTATCCCATTATCCATTTACAGGGAGAGGATATCGAGATTGCCTTTACCCATGCCAACCAATACGGTGAGGAGTACTACTCTTTCGTCAACGGTCAGCATACCACACAGGGCGGTACGCATCAGAGTGCCTTTAAGGAGCATATCGCCCGTACCATCAAGGAGTTCTTCAACAAGTATGAGTACGGGGATATCCGATCGGGTATCGTTGCCGCTATCTCCATCAATGTCGAGGAACCCATCTTCGAGAGTCAGACGAAGATCAAGTTAGGGTCTACCGCGATGTCACCGGATGGTGTGAGCATCAACAAATACATCGGTGATTTCGTCAAACAGGAGGTCGACAACTACCTGCATATCCATCAGGATGTGGTGGAAGTGCTGGAGCAGAAGATCAAGGAGACGGAGCGGGAGCGTAAGGCGATGGCTGGTGTGACGAAGCTGGCACGTGAGCGTGCCAAGAAGGCAAACCTGCACAATCGTAAATTGCGTGACTGCCGTATCCATTTCAGTGATGCCAAGAACGACCGCAAGGAGGAGTCGTGTATCTTCATCACCGAGGGTGACTCAGCAAGCGGAAGTATCACCAAGAGCCGTGATGTGAATACACAGGCAGTGTTCTCGTTGCGTGGAAAACCCCTGAACTCCTTCGGACTCACCAAGAAGGTGGTCTATGAGAATGAGGAGTTCAACCTCCTGCAGGCTGCATTGGATATCGAGGAGGGTCTGGACACCCTCAGATATAATAAGGTGATAGTGGCTACGGATGCCGATGTCGACGGCATGCATATCCGCTTGTTGATTATCACTTTCTTCTTGCAGTTCTTCCCTGAGCTGATTAAGAAAGGACATGTCTATGTGCTGCAGACCCCTTTGTTCCGTGTCCGTAACCGCAGGACGAAGATCCGTGATAAAGCGATGCGTGAGGATGGTAAGAAGGGCGACTTCGTCACCCGTTACTGTTATAGTGAGGAGGAGCGTGTGAAGGCGATACAGGAGTTAGGTCCTGACCCGGAGATCACCCGTTTCAAGGGTCTTGGAGAGATAAGCCCCGAGGAGTTCGCTGGCTTTATCGGTCCTGACATCCGCCTGGAACAGGTGACCCTCCATAAGAACGACCAGGTGCAGAAACTCCTTGAGTATTATATGGGTAAGAACACCATGGAGCGTCAGAACTTCATTATTGACAACCTCGTCATTGAGGAAGACCGCCCGGAGGAGGAAGAGTATTAAAGAAAAAAAGTAGAAAGGCAAGATATGAGGACAATAGATAAGCTGATAGGGAAGAGAGGTTCGGTAAAATGGATTTTACCTTTTTATCTTTTTACCTTTTTACCATTATCAGCCCAGATACGTATCAATATGGGTGAGGACAGCCCTATACGTAAACTGCAGATTGCGGAGATGGCAATCTCTAATCTCTATGTGGACAGTGTCGATGAGCAGAAACTCGTGGAGGACGGTATCCGGGGGATGATAGAGAAGATGGATCCTCACAGCAGTTATATGACGGCTAAAGAGGTGAAGCAGGCGAATGAACCGCTGCAAGGGAACTTCGAGGGTATCGGTGTGCAGTTTAATATGGTGGAGGACACGCTGCTCGTTATCCAACCTGTCGTTGGAGGTCCCTCGGAGAAACAAGGTGTTCTTGCCGGTGACCGTATCGTCTATGTGAATGACACTACGATAGCGGGTGTCTCTATGCCCAAGGAAGAGATTATGCGACGACTGCGTGGTCCGAAAGGGACGAAGGTTCGTCTGGGAATTGTCCGCCGTGGGATTGCAGATACCTTACGGTTTGTCATCACTCGTGATAAGATTCCTGTCAAGTCTATAGATGCCGCTTATATGATACGTCCGGGTATCGGCTATATCCGTATTGGTAACTTCGGTGCCCAGACACATGAGGAGTTCTGTCAGAGTCTCATGAAACTGACAGGTGAGGGGATGCAGTCGCTCGTCCTTGACCTGCAGGAGAATGGCGGTGGTTATCTCCATGCTGCCGTTGCCATCGCCAATGAGTTCCTGGGGAATAACGACCTGATAGTCTATACGCAGGGTCGGCGTGCTCCTCGTAATGAGTATCGCGCTAAAGGGAACGGACTCTTTGAGAAGGGAAAGGTCATCGTTCTGATAGACAGCTATTCGGCATCTGCCGCTGAGATCGTGACAGGAGCCATACAGGACCATGACCGCGGAATCGTGGTGGGTCGCCGTTCCTATGGTAAAGGATTGGTACAGCGTCCCATCGATCTGCCTGACGGTTCGATGATCCGTCTGACCATCGCCCATTACTACACCCCTTCTGGGCGTTGCATCCAGAAACCATATGAGAAGGGGAAGGCAGAGGATTATGCGAAAGACGTGCTGAACCGCCTGAAGAGTGGGGAGCTGATGCATGCCGACAGTATTCATTTTGCCGACTCGCTCAAATACTACACCTTGAAAGAGCATCGGGTGGTCTATGGCGGTGGTGGTATCATGCCCGACTATTACGTACCGCTGGATACGATGAAATATACCCGTTTCCATCGGGAACTGTCAGCACGTTCCTTTATCATCAATGCCAGTCTGCGGTATGTCGACCAGCACCGTAAGGAATTAAAGAAGAAATATCCGACCTTTGCGAAGTTCAAAGAGCAGTTTGAGATTCCGCAGTCGGTGACTGATGACATCATTGCTGAGGCTGAGAAGCAGAAGATCAAACCGAAGGATGATGGGGAACTGCAGAAGACACTGCCTTATCTGCGTCTGCAACTCAAAGCACTGGTAGCCCGCGACCTATGGGAGACGAGTCAGTATTTCGCCATCATGAATGAGACGAATGATATTGTGTGCCGGGCTTTGGAACTGATGGACCAGTAAGGCTATCTCGTAACTCTCGTTGCCCGGATGAAATAGGCAATCAGCAAGCAATAGGCTACGAGGGAGAGCAGTTCGCTCATGGGGTTAGCCCACCATTCTGCGTAATCGAATGAGATACCGCCAAACCGTAACAGGGCGCTCAACACTCCCATCAGGGCACCACCGGCTATAAAGCCAGAGGCAAGCAGGTTACCTTTCTCCCCACGCTCCTTATTGACCTCATTGTCTTTAGAGCGTGTTGTCACATACCAGTTGATGGCACCGCCGAAAACCAGTGGAACATTCAGTTCCAAAGGAATGAACATACCCAGCGCAAAGGCAAGGGCAGGAACCTTACAGAGTGTCAGGATAATGGCAATGACAGCACCAATGGCATAGAGCACCCATGGTGCCCCGACACCATTCATCAAAGGGTCTATCACGGCAGCCATGGCATTAGCCTGCGGAGCAGCGAGAGCACCAGAGGCGAATCCGTAGGTCTCGTTGAGGAGCATCATCACACCTCCAACGGTGGCGGCACTGACCAGTGTGCCTAAGAATTTCCAGGTCTCCTGCTTCTTGGGAAGCGTATCTGTCCAGTAGCCAATCTTCAAGTCGGTGATGAAAGAGCCTGCCATGGAGAGAGCCGTACATACCACACCGCCCATAATCAGGGCAGCCACCATGCCACCTGTCCCTTTCAACCCTACGGCAACCATCACGACAGAGGCGAGGATAAGGGTCATCAGGGTCATGCCTGATACAGGATTACTGCCTACGATGGCGATAGCGTTAGCGGCAACGGTGGTAAACAAAAAGGCAATGACTGCGGTCAGGATGATAGCAACAGCGGCAAACAATATGTTACCGTCCATCACGCCAAACCAGAAGAAGAGGAATGTGATGATAAGGGTGATGACAGAAGCAAAGGCAATGAACTTAAAAGGAAGGTCTGTACTTTGTTGTCCTTCTTCGGTGGCTCCGGCTTTGGAGGCAAGTCCTACCGCACTCTTGATGACACCCCATGATTTGATGATGCCAATGATACCTGCCATGGCAATGGCACCAATACCAATTGACTTGCCATACGACGTGAATATCTGTTCCGGGGACATGTCGCCAACGGCAGTAGTAATGGCAGGGTTCCATTGATTCAATACTGTATCAGGAAAGAACAAAGCCATACCGGGAACTACCAGCCACCACACGAACAAAGAGCCCAATGTGATAATCAGCGCATAGCGGAATCCGATGATATAACCCAAGCCAAGGACAGCAGCACCCGTATTGTTCTTAAAAACGAGTTTCGCCTTCTCAGCAAGGTCTTCACCGAAGGGTATCATTCGGCTGGTCACATTCTCATTCCACCAACCGAAGGTTGCTACGATGAAGTCATAGAGTCCGCCCACCAGACCTGCTATTAATAATGGTTTTGCCTGGGAGCCCCCTTTGTCACCACTCTTCAGTACTTGTGTGGTGGCTGTCGCCTCTGGGAAAGGGAATTGTTCGAGAGGTGCCTCTACGAAGTATTTGCGGAAAGGGATAAGGAACAAGATACCGAGTACGCCACCCAACAAGGAAGCGATGAATATCTTCAAGAAGTCGGCGGACATCTCAGGGTATTTAGCTTGAAGGATATAGATGGCGGGCAGGGTGAAGATGGCACCAGCTACCACAGCGCCAGAACAAGCACCAATCGACTGGATGATGACATTTTCTCTTAACGTATTGGAACGCTTGGCGGCGGCAGAGACCCCCACGGCGATAATGGCAATAGGAATGGCTGCCTCGAAAACTTGACCTACCTTCAGTCCCAGGTATGCTGCGGCTGCTGAGAACAGTACTGCCATGAGAACGCCCCATGTTACAGACCATGTGTTGACTTCACTTCTTTGTTTCATCTTTCATATATTCTTTAATTCGTTTCAGACCTTCCATCATCAGACTACGTGGACAGGCAATGTTAATGCGGATATAACCCTTACCGCTTTCCGGACCATACATCGTACCGGGATTCACCCAAACCTTTCCTTCTGTCAGCAGGTGCTCGCAGAGTTCTTCCACATTGTTACTATAACAGGTAACATCTACCCAGACAAGATAGGTGCCTTCGAGAGAAGTGACTTTACAGTGTGGAAGCTCCTTCTCAAAGAACAATCGGAGTGCATGGTAGTTGTCCCAAAGGTATTCGTTGAGCGCATCAATCCAGTCCTCACTCTCGTTATAGGCGGCATTCAGTGCCACAGGGGCAAAAGGATTTAAGTCGCATACCTCATTGATATTGATGGCACGGTCTATTCGACGGCGAGTCTCCGCATCCTTGCAGATAATATTTGCCACCTGCAGTCCTGCGATATTGAATGACTTAGATGGGGAGTTGAGGATAATCGCATCAGTATCAACGGTACCCATCGGACAGAACTGTTGTCCGGGCATGATGAGTTCACAATGAATCTCATCTGATATAATCCGGACGTGATGATGATGGCATATATCTGTCATGTGCTGTAGTTCTTCTCTTGTCCATACTCGTCCTGTGGGATTATGGGGATTGCAAAGAAGAAAGACGGTGGTCTTCTCGTCTGCACATCGCTTCTCGAAGTCTTCCCAGTCTATCTCAAAAAACAGTTCCTCTGTGTTGCGGCTTGGTCGCAACACACTCTCCGACACTTCACAACCGTTATTTCGGATGGAAGAGAAGAAACAATTATAGTCAGGAGAGAGAATTAGCACATTCTCTCCGGGCATGGTCAGAGCCTTGATAGCACATGACATGGCTGGAATGACACCGGTGGTGTAGAGGATATCCTCCCGTTTGATTCTCCATTCGTGACGGCGCAGAAACCATGAGATAATGGCTGCGTAATAGTCTTCTTGAACATAGGTATAGCCAAAGATTCCATGCTCAGCCCGTTTCCTAATCGCCTCTTGAATGGCGGGTGCCACCGCAAAGTCCATATCAGCAACCCACATGGGGATGACATCCGCAGAAGGACTCTCATCCCACTTCACACAGCTGGTGCCACGTCTCTCAGTCAGTTCATCGAAGTTATATTTCATACCTCTTATTTCTTACCTCTCACCTCAATCACACAGTTATTGGGTTGGCGGACATTCTCGTCGATAGTGACAGAGCCGATAGAGTCTGCCACGATATGTCCACTGGTAGGATTCTTAATATGCTCAATATGTCCTTTGATGTCCGCCTCAACAGTAGAATACTCAAAGATACGGTCACATGCCTTATCGAAGGTGCAGTTCTCCAATACGAGGTTGTCTGCATAGCATAGTAGTTGCTCTCCTGCAAGATGGCAATTGACAAGACGGACATTCTTCGAGTGCCATGCTAAGTATTCTCCATCCAGTTCTGAGTCATAGATCGTGACATTCTCACATTCCCAGAAGGAGTCCTTGGTGAGGATCTTGGCATGGTGTATCTCTACATTCTCACAATATTGGAACACATACTTAGAGTCGCTCTCCAGTCCGTCGACATAGATATTCTTAGAGAACATGAAGGGATAGGTGCCACCATGCAGCCGAACATTCTTCAGTTTCAGTCCGTCGACTTTCCAGAACGTCTCGTCAGCATCACATATCTGTACATCCTCCAGTTCTACGTTCTTCATCTCGCGAAAGAACTTGGGAGCGTCAATACGGCAACGCCGCATCACTAAGTTATTGGTATACCAAATGGCAGAACGTGCATCCAATGCGAAATAACAATCCTCGATCAATGCGCCGTCAACATGCCACCAAGGATATTTCCCATAGAAACGGCAATGGCTCGCTTCCAGGTTCTGACATTGTTTGATACCACTCTCACCATCTGTAATGGTGATATTTTCTAATCGTGTGTCATGAATGGTGAATAACGGCCGTTCTCCACCAAACTCCTTGTCTTTAATCAATTCCATCAAATACTATCTTTCGTTTAATTCTTTTTAAAAGAAAAAGAAGAAATAGGCTGCAGCCCACTCCTTGGGTACTCCGGAAACCTTTCCGATACTGCTACCGTTACCGTTGCGGACAGTGCCATCGCTCTCAATCTTGCCAATGCTACTGCCATTGCCATTGCGTACGGTACCATTACTCTCAACTTTTCCGATACTGCTGCCATTACTATTGCGAATAGTACCGTCCCGGTCTATCTTTCCGATACTGCTGCCATTACCATTACGAACGGTGCCGTCACTGTCGATACGTCCGATAGTGCTGCCACTGCTGTTGCGAACAGTACCGTTATTCTCAATCTTTCCGCAACTGCTTCCGTTGCTGTTATAGACTGTCTGTGCTGATGCTCCGGTAGTCATCATCACTACCATGGCGACGAATAAAATACGTAGTAATTTCATCATTTCTTGAAGTTTAGCATAAATATCAGCGCAAAAATACAAAAAAGTTAGTAACTTTGCAAGCAAAATAAGAAAAATATGAAGAAACTCTATATGGAGACTTATGGCTGTCAGATGAATGTCGCTGACTCAGAAGTGGTGGCAAGCGTGATGCAGATGGCAGATTATGAGACAACAGAAAATATAGATGAGGCTGATGCTGTGTTTTTGAATACCTGTTCGGTACGCGACAATGCAGAGCAGAAGATTTATCACCGCTTAGAGGCTTTGAATGCCCTTCGTCGCAAGCATCCTCTCATTATCGGTGTCTTGGGTTGTATGGCAGAGCGGGTAAAGGAAGACCTACTTGAGAATCACCATTGTGACCTGGTGGCAGGTCCTGATGCCTATCTTACTCTGCCCGACTTAATAGCACAGGCAGAGACAGGTCACAAGGCGATGAATATAGAACTGTCGACTTCTGAGACATATAAAGATGTTGTCCCTCAGCGTATTGGCTTGGGACATAAGATTGGGGGCTATGTGAGCATTATGCGTGGCTGTAACAATTTCTGCCATTATTGTATTGTACCCTATACCCGAGGTCGTGAGCGCTCCAGGGATGTCGAAAGCATTCTTCGTGAAGTCCGTGATTTACGGGACAGGGGATTTAAGGAAGTGACACTCTTGGGACAGAACGTGAATAGTTATCAGTTCAGAGTTCAGAGTTCAGAGATCATAGTTGACTTCCCACAGCTGTTGCGCAGAGTCGCAGAGGAAGCCCCTGAGATGCGCGT
>Ga0310695_10000623_pt1 | contig 90191 bp, 78 predicted proteins | sample RumenRJG_04DNA_FD_203882 | JGI IMG/M metagenome (GOLD analysis project Ga0310695, IMG submission 203882) | Bovine rumen microbial communities from Lethbridge, Alberta, Canada - RJG_04 (v2) (version 2) | ecosystem: Host-associated > Mammals > Digestive system > Stomach > Rumen | place: Canada...
TAAGATGGAAGAAGGTTGATGTAAGAAGTAAGAAGGAAGAGAATGATTAGTGATACGATTAAGTATATCGGTGTGGATGATTTGGACATCGATTTGTTTGAGAGTCAGTATGTGGTGCCCGAGGGCATGAGTTATAACTCGTATCTCATTGATGATGAGAAGATAGCGGTGTTGGATACGGCCGATGCCCGTAAGGGTGAGGAGTGGAAGGCGAATCTGAAGGCGGCTCTTGGTAATCGCCAGCCAGACTATCTGGTGGCTCACCATATGGAGCCCGACCACTCGGCACTGATAGCCTGGATGCAGGAAACGTATCCTCAGGTGCAACTGGTGTGTAGTGCACAGGCTGTGAAGATGCTGGCCAACTTCTTTGATGGTGTGGACTTTACAGGACGTGTGATCACCGTGAAAGAGGGTGACACATTGGCGTTGGGCAAGCATACACTGCAGTTTATTGGTGCAGCGATGATACACTGGCCTGAGGTGATCATGAGTTATGACACCACGGACAAGGTGCTGTTTAGCGCTGATGGCTTTGGTAAGTTTGGCGCACTGGTCAACGAGACCGATGACTGGGCTTGTGAGGCTCGTAGGTATTACTTTAATATCTGTGGCAAGTATGGCACACAGGTGCAGACCCTCCTCAAGAAGGCCGCTGCCCTTGACATTCAGACCATTTGTCCGCTACATGGTCCTGTGCTGAAGGGTGAGGCCTTGGCTGAGGCTGTGCGTCTGTATGATACCTGGAGCAAGTATGAGCCCGAGAGCGAGGGCATACTCATTGCTTACGCCAGCATTCATGGTGGTACAGCTAAGGCTGCTGAGCGATTGGGAGAAATTTTGCGTGCTAAGGGTGCGCCAAAGGTGGTAGTAAGCGATCTGAGTCGTGAAGACATGGCTGAGGTCATCGAGGATGCTTTCCGCTATCCTACGGTGGTGGTAGCAGCATCGAGCTATGATGCCGGTGTGTTCCCCGTGATGCACGACTTCCTGTATCATCTGCAAATCAAGAACTACCAGAAGCGCAAGTTTGGTATCATTGAGAATGGCAGTTGGGCACCATCGGCCGGTAAGGTGATGAGGGGCATGATAGAGGCCATGAAGGATTGCGAAATCGTAGAGCCCATGGTGACCATCCGTTCGCGCATGAAGGCTGGGGATGAGGCAATGCTGGAGCAGTTGGCAGAGACACTGATCTAAAAAGGGTATAGATAAAAGAAAAGAGGCAAGCGAGCGCTTGCCTCTTTTTTATTTAGTTTCTCATGTCAGCCTCTGCAGCCTTTGTCTTGGGATCGTTCTCACCGTAGCGGCCGTAGTAAGCCTGATAGCGGTTGTAGCCCCACTTAGCCTGCAGCTTGTCGGGATCGAGTTCCTTTGCCTTGTCGAAGGCAGCGATGGCCTCGTCGAAATATTTCATACCTACGGCATTGTCGGTAGCATTGGCGGCAAGTACGTTCAGACATACACCAAGATATGTCCATACGATAGCATTGTCAGCCTTAGCCTCACAAGCCTTACGGAGCCACTTGGCAGCCTCCTCGGCATTGTTCTCCTCCATCAGCATGAAGCCCTTGCTAGCCAAAGCAACGTAGTTGTTAGGATATTTTGCGAGGTGTGCATCCAGGAAAGCAGCGTGAGCAGCCTTATCCTTCATGGCGTCGTACAGATTGTTCAGGTTCTCGAAGATCACGTCATTCTCTGAATCCTGTTCGTACATCTGCTTCAGCTTGTTGATGCAGTTCAGCGTATCCTCCTTCGTCTTCAGGTTCATCTGCATGGCACCCAGCTGGAGCTTGAAAGCATCTTCCTTGAACTGGTCATTCTTCTTGGCCATCTCAGCAAAGCGGTTCACCAGATCCAGGTCTTTTGTCTGGTAGGCCATATAGGTGGCCAGATAGGCAATCTGGTCGACAGCATCCTGTTCCTGACCACGCAGCTGGGCGATATTGTCCATCTTGTCGAATAACGGACTTGCGAACGAATCCAGATAAGGCGTCCAGTATTTCAGTGCCTTGGCTGGCTGATTGCTGGTACGATAAGACTCACCCAGGAAGATGAGGTTCTTGCGGGGACCCCACAGACGCAGTGCATTCTTTTTCTCGAACTTTGGTTTGATATTACCCTTTGCATCAGGCATCTGGTCGTACTTGTTGCACTCAAAGGCATCACTAATAGCCTGGCACAGAGCATCACAAAGACCGATGGTGTCATAAGGTTCAGCCTTGCCACCCATCTGCACCTTCGCTGTGTTCTCGATGGCGATGCCGTTTTCCTTATCGACCTTGACCATAGACAGGTCGACGAGGTGGTTATAAGCCTCTGCCTTCTCAGCATTGTCGGCCAGTTGACCGAGGCTGTTCTTCAGCAGCTGTGCTGCCTCCGTATAGTCCTTACACTTGGTGATAGCCTTCAGGGCGTCACTCTTTCCGGCAAAGGTCATGGTGCTTGCCATGAGCGCGATTGCCATAAACAAAACTTTTTTCATAAGTCTTTCTTTATTGGTTAAACATTAATTATTTTATTCTACATCAATAGCGGGCTTGTCCGGATTCTCTGGATTTTCTGGATTTTCCAGATTTTCTGGATTATTCTGCTCCTCTTCGTTGAGTACTTCGGCCTCTTCGACATCCTCTTCCTGACTGGACATCACCTTGCAGACGCTGGCGATGGTGTCGTTCTTCTTAGCGAGGTTGATGAGACGGACACCCTGGGTAGCACGACCCATGACGCGAACGTCAGCCACCTTCAGACGGATGAGTACACCCGACTTGTTGATGATCATCAGGTCGTTCTCATCGGTCACCACCTTGATGGCCACCAGACGACCGGTCTTTTCGGTGATGGCGAGGGTCTTCACACCCTTGGCACCACGGGCGGTCTTGCGGTAGTCTTCCACCTCAGAGCGTTTGCCATAGCCGTTCTCAGAGACCACCATGATGGTCTCTGTCTGCGGGTCGTTGACACATACCATGCCTACCACCTCGTCGTCGCCACCATCGAGACGCATACCGATGACACCGGTAGAGACACGTCCCATGGTACGGACATCGTTCTCGTCGAAGCGTACGGCACGACCATTGCGGTTGGCCAGCAGGATCTCGTTGTGACCATTGGTCAGACGAACACCTACCACCTCGTCGCCTTCATTGATATTGATGGCGCGCACACCAGCGGCACGCACGTTGCGATACTGGTCGAGACGGGTCTTCTTGATGATACCCTGTTTGGTGGCAAACATGACGTAATGGGTCTTCAGGAACTCATCATCGTTGAAGTTCTTGATGCGCAATACGGCATTGATGGCATCGTCGGGCTCGATGTTCAGCATGTTCTGGATAGCACGGCCCTTCGAGTTCTTGTCGCCCTCGGGAATCTCGTAACACTTCTGCCAGTAGCAACGACCCTTCTGCGTGAAGAAAAGCAGCGTGTTGTGCATGGTGGCAGGATAGATATACTCTGCGAAGTCATTGTCGCGATGGCGGGCAGCCTTAGAACCCATGCCGCCACGGCTCTGCTCGTGGAACTCGTCGAGATGGGTACGCTTGATGTAACCCATGTGGGAGATGGTGATGACCACAGGATCGTCGGGATAGAAGTCCTCGGCATTGAATTCGTGGTCGAAGGGGATAATCTCGGTACGACGTGCATCGCCATACTTCTCCTTCACCTCCTGCAGTTCGTCCTTCATGACCTGCTTGCAACGCTCGGGGTTGTTGAGGATTTCTTCCAAGTCGGCAATGAGTTTCATCAGGTCGTCATACTCCTGGTGGAGCTGATCGACACGCAGGCCAGTGAGCTGGCTGAGACGCATATCGACGATAGCCTTCGACTGGAGCTCGTCCAGGTTGAAGCGCTGTTCCAAGTTACGCTGGGCATCAGAAGGCGTCTTGCTGTTACGGATGATATGCACCACCTCGTCGATGTTGTTGACAGCGATGATCAAACCTTCGAGGATGTGGGCACGCTCCTGGGCTTTCTTCAGGTCGTACTTGGTGCGACGGATAGTCACGTCATGACGATGCTCCACGAAGTACTTGACGCACTCCTTGAGGTTGAGCAGACGGGGACGCCCCTTGACCAGTGCGATATTGTTGACAGAGAACGAGCTCTGCAGGGCAGTCATCTTGAACAGCTTGTTGAGCAGCACGTTGGCATTGGCATCGCGCTTGCAATCCACCACGATACGCATACCCTGACGGCCAGACTCATCGTTGACATTGGCCACGCCCTCAATCTTGTGTTCGTTGGCGAGGTCAGCAATGTATTTTACGAGGTCGGCCTTGTTGACGCCATAGGGAATCTCCGTAACGACAATCTTGTCGTGGGTCTCGGTAGACTCAATCTCAGCCTTGGCGCGCATCACGATACGGCCACGACCAGTCTCGTAGGCATCACGCACACCCTGCAGGCCATAGATATAGGCACCTGTGGGGAAGTCGGGACCGGGGATGTACTGCATCAGTCCATCAGTATCGATATCGGGGTTGTCGATATAAGCACAGCAGCCATCGATGACCTCACCCAGGTTGTGGGTAGGCATATTGGTAGCCATACCTACGGCAATACCGTTACCACCGTTTACCAGCAGGTTAGGAATCTTGGTAGGCATGACAGAGGGCTCCACCAAAGAGTCGTCGAAGTTGTTGACCATATCGACGGTGTCCTTCTCGAGGTCGTCCATGATATGCTCACCCATCTTCGAGAGTCGGCACTCCGTGTAACGCATAGCAGCAGGAGAGTCACCATCGACGGAACCGAAGTTACCCTGCCCGTCAACCAGCGTGTAGCGCATGTTCCACTCCTGGGCCATACGCACCAGTGCTCCATATACAGAGCTATCGCCATGAGGATGGTACTTACCGAGCACCTCACCTACGACGCGTGCGCACTTCTTATAAGGTTGTGTAGAAACGTTGTTGATGCCCATCATACCGTAGAGAATACGGCGATGAACAGGCTTAAAGCCGTCGCGAACATCAGGAAGGGCACGAGCCACAATCACCGACATCGAATAGTCGATGTATGAGGATTTCATCTCTTCCTCAATGTTGATTTTTACAATTCTGTCGTTGTCAAATGTCTGATCCATTATAATTTATTTGATTTACTTTTTTAATTCTTTATCTTTTTAATTTTTCATTGATTTTGCGTTTAAGGGCATTTTTAAGCCCGCTGACGCGTTTTTTGGTATTTCCTTAAACCGCACAAAGGTACGAAAAATCATGTAGAATACAAAATAAATTAGTTTTTATTTGCATTTAATTCCGCTTTTGTTTTGCTTTTATTTGGTGAACTCATTTTTATTTCTTACTTTTGCCCACATGAAACGACTCTTGATGATGACAATGCTGGTGCTTGCAACCCTGACAGGGTGGGCTGGCAACAGGATATTTACGGAGAATGTGCGTTCGTTGACCAGCATCGTGAATGGTGACTGGATGAACCGTCCTGTCATGGAGCTGGGTAGTGGTGACCGGATGAAAATCGGTTTCGACGAGCTGTCGCACGACTACCACCGTTTCGTGTACCATTTGGAGCATTGCGAGGCAGACTGGAGTGTGTCCGATGGACTGTTTGAAAGCGACTGGCTGGTGGGGTTCAACGACAACCCCATTGAGGACTACCAGAACAGTATCAATACTACCGTGATGTATACGCACTACTGGCTGACGATACCTAACGACCGTTGCAGACTGAAGATGAGCGGTAACTATCGTTTGACCGTCGTTGACGAAGACCAGGACAATGAAAAGGTGCTGGAGGTGGAGTTCTATGTGGTGGAACCACTGATGAGTGTAGGTTTGAATGTGACGTCCAATACCGATGTAGACCATAATGACCGTCACCAGCAGTTGTCGATGACTGTGAACTATAATAGTGTGCGTGTGCTCAATATGGACGAGGAGACACGTACTGTCGTGATGCAGAACTGGCGTGAGGACCAGGCCCGTCATGATGTGCGTCCCAATTTCATCTCCGGTCAGGGACTGACATGGGAGCATAACAAGGCCTTGATTTTCGATGCCGGCAACGAATTCCATAAGTATGAGATATTAGACGTCAGCCATACCACGATGGGACTGGACCGCATCGCGTGGAATGGTCAGAATTACGAGGCGTGGCCCTTTGCCGCTACTGTCAGGAAACACTATCTGACAGATGTCAGTGCTGAGGGAGCCTTCGTTATCCGCAACAGCGACAATCGGGAGGTGGACTATACGTGTGACTATGTGTGGGTGAACTACGAGCTGGTGAGCCCCTGGCAAGGCGATATCTATATCAGCGGGCACTGGACTACCGACAGCCAGCGCGACCACTACCGCATGGACTATGATGCAGGGGCCGGGAAATATACAGCGCGACTGATGCAGAAACAGGGATATTATTCGTATCAGTTTGTCAGTGAAGACGGTAGCAATCCCCCGTCGGAAGGCAGTTTCTTCCAGACGCAAAACCGCTATCAGGCATTCATATATTATAAAGGAACGGGCGCGCGAACATGGCGCCTGGTAGGCTATAGGGCCTTGGATTTCCGATAGTCCTTTGGTGTCTGACGGAAATGATGGTAGAAAGAGGAGATGAAATAGTTTGGTGTGACAAACATCAGTTCGTTGGCAATCTCCTCTACACTCTTATCGGTTGTCATCAACAGTTCCGATGCTTCCTGTAAGCGCAAGCGTCCAACCATCTGGCGCGGACTCAGATAGAAGTTGGATGACAGCAGTTCGAAGAGTTTAGTTACTTCCATACCCGTATGTTCAGAGAGCATGGTCATCGTCACCTTTTCGTTGGCGTGGCTGTGTATGAACGGCACAATGGTCAGCATGGTGTTGATGAACAGTTTGTTGTTCTGTTGCGGGTCGTCAGCACTTTCTTCTTCCGTAGTGGCTATGCCAGGCAATAGCAGCTCGTTGTGTAATTCGTCACAACGGGTGACATAGTTGCGGATGCGACGCATGATGTCGCCCTCCTTGTTGTTACGCATCATGTCAAGACGCGTATTGTAGTTGTAGAATATGACATTGGCAATAGCCAACAGGCAGACAATCAGTCCAAGCAGCAGGTAGATACCCGTAGAGCGCCACCAGGGTTCGTTGACATAGATAACCCACGTGTAGGGACGCAATTCGAAACGGTCGGGTGATGAGGATACCTGTATCTCGACGACATATTTACCCGGTTTCAGTGCAGGCAGCTGCAGGTGGAAGAGTCCCTTGGAATCCACCTGGCCTTGAGAGTTGTTGAAGGTGTACACCTTCCAATCGTCATACAAGCCTTGTACACGTACGCGATAGCAGGTCTGTATAGGACGTGCGAAATTCAGTCCGGAGAAGATCATCGACAGGGTGTTTTGGTTGTAGTCGACACTGAGTTCCCTGATACGCGATATGGCACGGTCGAGAATGATCTTGCCATCGATTTCCTTGCCAGTTTCCAGATGGTGTCCGTTGACCATTATTCTGACCAGTTTAGGAGCCAGCACCATGTTTCTGAGACGGTCCTGCGGCAGATCCTTGGGGTTGAACACGATGATATGGTCCAGCGACTGCATGATGATGGTGCCGTCGGGTTGTTTCATGGCCCGTGCGTTGACAAACGACTCGTTGGGAACATTGTCGCTTTGGGTATAGGTGTCGATATTGACGACCTCACCATCGGCTATCATCAGATGTGAGATGCCAAAACTCGTGCCTACCCAGATGTCGTGATTGTCGTCTTCAATGACACTGTGGATCATCTCGTTGCGCAGGCCATCTTCGTCAGTATATATACGTATGTCCTTGCGATCCGGACGCTCCAGTTGCAGACCGGTATAGAGGCCAGTCCACAGCCATCCACGGCTGTCGCGATACTGGCAGTTGACATGGCGGGGAAGTGTGGGCAAATCGGTGAGTGTACGAGTGAGCAGTGCTTCGTAGGCCAGTGCCTCGGGTTGGCTCCAGTTGTAGTTGACAAATGCAGAACGGAAAGGCCGCGAATAGAGTATGCCTCGTTTCTCGGTGCCCAGCCACATGCCTCCCTGGCGGTCGAAGGCTATGGTATTGATATCCGTCTGCAGTGAGCGGAAACGCGACATCTTGATAGCGTCGACATGCTGTTTCTCGCCCGTTGTCACATCGTACATCCAATAGCCGTATTCCGAAGCGATATACAGCACACCATTTCGCAGCACCATGTTGTTCAGGTGATAGGGTAGGGCCATGAGCTGGACCCACTGGCGTTTCTCGATATCCAGACGCAGCAATACGGACTCGCGGTCACCATTGCGTATTTGGTAGTACAGGTTGCTATCGGGCAGGATGACAGAGGAATTGCTGAAGCGTAGGGTGTCGTTATTGTTAAATGCACTGACATCGAACAGGTGGCTTCCCGTTTTCACATCCAAGGCCGACACCGTGCCATTGGCGAAAAATTCCAATAGCAGGCGGTTGTTGTATATATCGACATCCTGCAGTTCAGCACTGTGGCGGACACTGATTTCCGTCTTATCGTCCAGTCCGTAGAGTATCTTGCCTGAGAGCAGCCAGAGATGGTTGTTGATATCGGCAAAGAGGTCTTCGACAGGTTCTTTCATTCCCTGTTTCTTGAAGATGTCGCCAACATTCGTCACAAAACGTTCCATCATCAGATCCACACAGGTAACCTGATGCTGGTCTTTCACCCACAGATGATGGTGCTTGTCGAAATAAAGGTGGTAGTGTCCTCTATATTTGGGCAGGGGGAAGACGTTTTCCTGTTCGGGGTCAATGTGTACAAAGGTGTCACCATCGTAGAAGTTGATGTGTCCGATGGTGCTGATAAGCATACGTCCTGTCTTAGTACATAAGATAGTCTGTGCGCTATTGTCTGCCAACCCGTTTGATGCGTCGTATGAGTTGAAAACCCGTTCAGCATCGCCCAAAGCATGAACTGTTGTCGGTATCAGCAGACAGGTGACGAGCAGCACGCCCAAATGGAGAAAAACGTTCCTTTTCATCGGTTTTTATGTTTTATAAACCACTGATGTGCATAGAAATGATAGAATAGCAGACTGGCTATTGTGAGTGCAAAGGCCACGTAGAATAGCAGGTCGCGCTGACCGTAGAGTAACGCATAGCCAAGGGTTAATCCAAGGGTGATGCCAGTCTCCCATGCGAGGAAGAATGTGCTGTGTGAGGTGCCGCGCTTACAATGGCGGCTCAGTTTGATGAAGAACAGCAGATAACGTGAACCGATGATTCCCACAGCCAGTCCCATGAGCAACGGAGATACCGGTGATGCCGGGTAGGCCAGCAGTATGAGCAGTGCTGCCAGCAGGATGAACAGTCCGCTGACTACCTCGCTCTTTAATTCTGCATTGCGGAAAACGAAACGCTGAGCCAGTAGTGCCAGCAGGAAACCGCCCATCAGCAGCACATAGAAATCTGTTGTCAATGGCAGTGACAGCACCAATCCCACGACGGTCATGATGAGCAAAAGATTGAAAAACAGTACAGTTCCGAGAGGTAGGAGGAAACGGTCAAGGGATGCCACATGGACGCCCTCTTCGGGCGCTCTGAAAGGGAATGTCACCTGACGGAGGAGGAGCATGCTCAGTGCCGCACAACCGATGGAGCCCCACAGGGCTTTGTCGAATCCGAAATAATGATAGACAATCAGTCCTGCCAATGGTCCTAATGAAAGGGCAAAACGTGCAAACCATGCTGCACTGTGGTTGGCCTCAGTACGTTGGTGAGATTCGCAGGTGTCGATGATGAGTGTTGACGACAGTACCATCTGAGCCAGTCCGAAGGCAGCACCCAACAACAGACGTTGTAGTAAGATCACCCAGAACTCCACGAATTCCGAGCGTAACCCGTCGATGTACCAGAGTAATGCTACTGACAGTCCAACGAGTATGATGGCCCACATACATACGACATTCCTGCGGAAACGCTGTACAAGCCATGAACATTGTGCCCCAAACAGATAGAGTCCTATGGCATAGGCTCCTACAGAGAGTCCCGTCTCAAGTGACGAAAAATTCTCCGTCCTCATCAGCCAAAGCGGCATGATGGGAATGAGCACATAGACGGACATCGTTAGTAGAAGGTCGGCTATAACCAATAGCCAGAAGTCCTTGTGCCACAGTCTGATATGTACGGGTATGTTCTGTGTATTCAAGACTTAATACGATTCGTTTTCGTTGGGGAAATCACCGCTCTTTACGTCGGACACATAATGACCAACAGCATCAGTAATGATGTTTCCGATGTCAGCATAGCGACGCAGGAAACGAGGAGAAAAGCCCTCGGACATTCCCAGCATGTCTGCCACGACGAGCACCTGACCATCCGTACCGTTTCCGGCTCCGATACCTATCGTCGGACATTTCACGGCTTTGGTGACCTCTGTGGCAAGAGCTGCAGGAACCTTTTCGAGCGTGATGCCAAAACAGCCAGCGTCGCTGAGGGCAATGGCATCACTCATCAGTTTCTCGGCTTCAGCCTTTTCCTTTGCGCGTACGGCATAGGTGCCGAATTTATTGATAGACTGCGGGGTCAAGCCTAAATGAGCCATCACGGGAATGCCCGCGTCGAGGATGCGCTTTACCGTGTCGAGAATCTCCACACCGCCTTCCATCTTCAGGGCATCGCAACCGCTCTCCTTCATGATGCGGATAGCATTGGTCACACCCTCTGCAGCATTGACCTGATAGGAACCGAAAGGCATGTCGCAGACCACCAGCGCACGCTGTACGGCACGTACTACGGAACGTGCGTGATAGATCATGTAATCGACGGTCATGGGCAGTGTGGTGGCATTGCCAGCCATCACATTCGATGCAGAGTCGCCCACTAAGATGGCGTCGATGCCAGCCTTGTCGACAATGCCTGCCATGGTATAGTCGTAGGAGGTGAGCATGGAGATCTTCTCACCCTTTTGTTTCATTTCCATAAACCGATGGGTTGTCACCTTACGGTTGTCGCTAACTAAATATCCTGCCATATTCTTTGATTTTTGATTACTTGGTTATAAATGATTGAAATCTTCTATGACTTTGTCACATAATGGTGCGATGTCCTCAGCAGCATTTGTCGTAGCCAGGCCTATGACGTACATTCCGGCGGCACGACCCGACTTCAGTCCGTTGAACGAATCCTCGAAAACCACACAGTTCTTCGGTTCGACACCAAAGCGCTCTGCCGCTTTTAAGTAGCAGTCAGGGTCGGGCTTTGAACGTTCGAAATCCTCTGAAGTCAGTATGGCGTCAAAGAGGCTTTTGAACTCAGGATGCTTGGCATAGACAGCCTTCATCTTCGGTTGGTTGGAACTGGTCACGACAGCTGTCTTGACACCTTGTTGGCGGAGCTCGCGGATGTATTCCTCGAATCCGGGAATATAGTCGTAGTCCATCTGGCTTTCATACTCGTTCAAACGCTCGGTGATGAGGGCCTGGCTGTCAGCAAGGGGACCGGAAAACCATGCATCGTAGATCTGAACCAGCGTCTGTCCTTTGATTTTGTGCTCCAAGCCGGGTATCTCGGGATGGAACTCACGACACTGCGCTCCCCAGAATATTGAATACTGAGGTTCTGTGTCGAAAACCACTCCATCGAGGTCGAACAATGCTGCTTTTATGGTCATCTTGTTCATTTACGGCTGCAAAGGTACAACTTTTTTTCCTTTTTTTTGTACTATTTGTGAAAAAAGTGGTCAAATAGTTTTTGTGTTTGAAAAAAAATAGCTATCTTTGCAATCACTATACGAAAATAACAACAATTCTAAAACAATAACTGCTTATGTCACAAATTAATGGACACATTTCGCAGATTATCGGTCCTGTGATCGACGTGTATTTCGATACCAAGGGACTGGATGCGGAAAAAGTGTTGCCTAAGATTCACGAAGCTATGTCGGTTAAACGTCCTAACGGCGAACAGATTATCGTCGAGGTGCAGCAGCACATCGGTGAGGATACTGTTCGCTGTGTGGCTATGGACAATACCGACGGTCTGCAGCGTGGATTGGAAGCAATACCATTGGGCACACCTATCATGATGCCCTCTGGTGATCAGATTAAGGGTCGTATGCTGAACGTGATCGGTCAGCCTATCGACGGTATGAAACAGCTCGCCATGGAGGGTGCTTATCCCATCCACCGTGAGGCCCCGAAGTTTGAGGAACTCTCTACCACTAAGGAGGTGCTGGCAACCGGTATCAAGGTCATCGACCTGCTGGAGCCCTACCTGAAGGGTGGTAAGATCGGCCTCTTCGGAGGTGCCGGTGTGGGTAAGACGGTACTTATCATGGAGCTCATCAACAACATTGCTAAGGGTCACGACGGTTTCTCCGTATTCGCTGGAGTAGGAGAGCGTACTCGTGAGGGTAATGACCTGATTCGTGAGATGATTGAGTCAGGCGTTATCCGCTATGGTGAGAAATTCAAGGAGGCAATGGCCGAGGGTAAGTGGGATTTGAGTCTCGTTGATCCTGAGGAGTTGAAGAAATCGCAGGCCACACTGGTCTATGGTCAGATGAACGAGCCCCCCGGAGCACGTGCTTCTGTAGCCTTGTCGGGTCTGACAGTTGCTGAAGGCTTCCGTGATGGCGGTGGTAAGGATGGCGGTTCAGCTGATATCCTGTTCTTCATCGACAACATCTTCCGTTTCACACAGGCCGGTTCTGAGGTGTCTGCCCTGCTGGGCCGTGTGCCTTCAGCTGTGGGATATCAGCCTACGCTGGCTTCTGAGATGGGTACCATGCAGGAGCGCATCACATCAACCAAGTCAGGTTCTATCACCTCTGTACAGGCTGTTTATGTGCCTGCAGACGACTTGACCGACCCTGCACCTGCAACAACGTTCACCCACCTGGATGCTACTACGGTGTTGGATCGTAAGATTGCCGAGCTCGGTATCTATCCTGCCGTTGACCCGCTGGGAAGTACCTCACGTATTCTCGACCCACTGGTGGTTGGCAAGGCTCACTACGACTGTGCCCAACGCGTGAAGGAGATTCTGCAGCGCTACAAGGAGTTGCAGGACATCATTGCCATCCTCGGTATGGACGAGCTCTCTGATGAGGACAAGCTGACCGTGAACCGCGCCCGTCGTGTACAGCGTTTCCTCTCGCAGCCGTTCTCTGTGGCCGAACAGTTCACCGGTCTGCCTGGTGTGATGGTTCCCATCGAAGAGACCATCAAGGGCTTCAATGCCATTCTGGATGGTGAGGTTGACGACCTGCCCGAGCAGGCCTTCCTCAACGTGGGTACCATCGAGGACGCCAAGGAGAAGGCTAAGAAGCTGCTGGAGGCTGCCAAGGGATAAAGCATATACATTATTATATATATAATAGGTATGTTGAAACTCAAGATAGTAACACCAGAAAGAGTCGAGTACGACGGAGAGGTGGAGCAGGTGGTAGTTCCTGGTACGCAAGGCCAGTTTGAGATACTCACCAACCATGCGCCCATCATCTCAACGCTGCAGAAAGGCACGGTGGTGTATGATGGCAATGAACTGCCCATACAGGGTGGATTCGTTGAGGTGCAGAAGAACGAAGTGTCACTCTGCGTCGAAAAGGCAGAATGATTTACGTTGCTGCAGTATGCCTGCTGACGCTGTTGGGTGTGGCTTACGTCAAGCTATACGACGTGGTGAAAGCCCACCAGCCCGAGGCACTACCAAGGTTCTACCTCATCATGACGGTGATTCGCATGATACTGGTGGTCTCGCTGGCAGGCATCTACGCACTACTTGCCGACGACAGGCAAGACGTCATCCGGTTTGTAGTCATCTATATGGTGATGTACGCAGCGATGATGGTCGTTACACTCTCAATGAGACACTAAAGAGTTAAGAAACTAAGAGTTAAGAATTATGATTTATATGAAACGACTGCTATGCATGGCACTCTTGCTGTTGGCAATGACGCCTGCGATGAGGGCAGAAGACTTCTCAGCCAAGGAGGTGGTGCTTGAGCATATCAAGGACTCACACGAATGGCATGTCACCGATCTGGGTGAGGGGAAGTCGCTGGTCATCCCACTGCCTGTCATCGTCAACAGTTCTACGGGTTGGCACGTGTTCAGCTCTTCTCAGTTCGAACACCATGCTGATGCCAATGGACTGCGTCAGGGCCCTTATGGTCTGGCCATTGCCACAGAGGGAGAGAATGCAGGCAAAATCGTGGAGAATGGTGAGCCCGTTCTCGACCTGTCAATCACGAAGACGGTAGCTGTGATGTTCATCAACGTCGCTATCCTGCTGTGCTGCATATTAGGCAGTGCCCGCTGGTATAAGAAGCGTCAGGCTTCCGACCCGGCACCAGGTGGCTTCGTGGGCTTCGTCGAGATGTTGGTGATGTATGTGGTGGATGATATTATCAAGCCAGGCGTGGGCAAGGGCTACGAAAAATACGTGCCTTACCTGCTGACGTGCTTCTTCTTCATCTTCACCTGTAATGTGATGGGTCTTATTCCGTTCCCACCGGGCTCAGGTAACGTGACAGGCAACATCGCTGTGACGTTCTTCCTGGCACTCTGCACGTTCATCATCGTGCAGTTCTCGGGCAACAAGCACTACTGGAAGGATATCTTCTGGCCAGAGGTGCCCACATGGCTGAAAGCCCCCATCCCCATCATTCCTGTGATTGAGTTTGTGGGTATCTTCACCAAGCCCTTCGCACTGATGATCCGTCTCTTTGCCAACATGATGGCTGGTCACGCCATTGCGGTGGCTATCACATGTATCATCTTCCTTGTTGCCAGTCAGGCTGTAGCCGTACAGTTGTCAATGTCGGCTCTGTCGGTCATCATGAGTGTCTTCATGATGTGTCTGGAGTGCTTGGTATGCTTTATCCAGGCTATGGTATTCACCATGTTGTCGGCTGTGTTTATCGGATTGGCACGTGTGGAACCGGCACACGAATGATGGAAGATGTAAGAAGTCTGATGGAAGATGTAAGAAGTAAGATGTGAGAAATTAAACAATTAAATAAATTAATAACTTAAAAAATTAAAACATTATGATTACAGCATTATTAGCAGCAGAAGGTGTTGCAAAGTTAGGTGCCGCAGTAGGCGCAGGTCTCGCAGCTATTGGCGCAGGTATTGGTATCGGTAAGATTGGCGGTCAGGCTATGGACGCTATGGCTCGTCAGCCGGAGGTGATGAACAAGCTGTTCACAAACATGATCGTTGCAGCCGCTCTGATTGAGGGTGTTGCTCTGTTTGCTGCCGTTATCGCATTCCTCTGCATCTAAGCATTTGTAAAGGTAAATAAGTAAAACGGTAAAAAAATTCAGCTTATGGATTTATTGATTCCGAGTACTGGTCTGTTGTTTTGGATGACTATCACGTTCCTCGTGGTATTCTTCCTCCTTTGGAAGTTTGGCTTCCCCGTCATCACTGGGATGGTGAAGGAGCGTCAGGCTTTCATCGACGAGTCGCTGAAGAAGGCTCATGAGGCTAACGAACGACTGGCCAACATTCAAAAGGAAGGTGAATCCATCTTGCAGGAGGCACGCGAAAAGCAGGCTCAGATGTTGAAGGAGGCTGCTGCAACGCGTGACGCCATCGTTGAACAGGCTCAGACGAAGGCCCGTAGTGAGGGTGCCCGACTCTTGGAGGAGGCGAAAGCCACCATCGAACAGGAGAAGAAGGCTGCCATTGCCGACATCCGTCAGCAGGTGGCTACGCTGAGTGTTCAGATTGCCGAGAAGGTTCTGAAGCAGAACCTGAAGGACGACAAGGCGCAGATGGATTTAATTGACCGTATGCTGAATGATGTTTCTGCCAACTAATTCTCAATAGAATTAAGCGTATGGATATAGGAGTAATATCGATGAGATATGCGAGGGCGCTCTTGAAGAGTGCTACCGACCAGAAGCAGGAAGATGCCGTCTATCAGGAGATGATGACGGTAGCCAAGAGCTATCTGGACGTACCCGCATTACGCCATACGATAGACAATCCCATGCTTTCGAAGGACAAGAAGGAGGCATTGCTGCTCGTTGCCGCTGGCGAAAAGCCGTGTGAGTTGACGAAGGCATTCATCGCCCTTGTCTTGAAGGAAGACCGTGAGAACGTGATGCAATTCATGGCTAATTCGTATATCACGCTTTACCGCAAGCAGAAGAACGTCATTCGTGGTAAACTCACCACCGCAGCCCGTGTTTCTGTGGAAACAGAACAAAAGATGCGTCAGATGGTGGAGAGCAAGACTAATGGTACTGTGGAGTTTGAGACCGAGGTGGATCCCGATATCATCGGTGGTTTCATCCTCGAATACGACACGTTCCGTATGGATGCCAGTGTCAAGTCGAAACTCAACACGATACTCACTCAGTTAAAGAAATAGTCGTAATAACGTAATTCCCGTTATAACGTAATAACGAAAAAAAAGAAAACAAATGTCAGATAAGATTAAACCAAGCGAAGTATCCCAGGTGCTGCTCGAACAGCTGAAAGGCATTCAGAATGCCGAACAGTTTGACGAGGTCGGAACCGTGCTCACCGTCAGCGATGGTGTTGCCCGCATCTATGGTCTGCGCAATGCCGAGTCCAAGGAACTGTTGGAGTTCGAGAATGGTACAATGGCTATCGTGGAGAACCTCGAGGAGGACAACGTCGGTTGTGTGCTGTTGGGTACCACGTCGGATATTAAGGAAGGTATGGTTGTGAAGCGCACCAAGCGCATCGCCTCTATCCGCGTCAACGACAACATGCTCGGCCGTATTGTCAATCCGCTGGGTCAGGCTGTTGACGGTTTGGGTGATATCGACCTCACCGACGCTTTCGAGATGCCGCTGGACCGCAAGGCCCCAGGCGTTATCTATCGTCAGCCCGTGAAGGAGCCGCTGCAGACCGGTTTGAAGGCCATCGACTCGATGATTCCCATTGGCCGTGGTCAGCGTGAGCTCATCATCGGTGACCGCCAGACGGGTAAGACCGCCATTGCTGTGGATACCATCATCAATCAGAAGAGTTTCTATGAGGCAGGCAAGCCTGTCTATTGTATCTATGTGGCCATCGGTCAGAAGGCCTCTACCGTTGCCAACCTCGTGCAGACGCTGAAGGAGCGTGGTGCCATGCCATACACCATTGTGGTGGCTGCTACCGCTGCTGATCCTGCTGCTATGCAGTACTATGCACCGTTTGCCGGTGCTGCCATCGGTGAGTATTTCCGTGACCGTGGTCTGCCCGCCCTCGTGGTCTATGACGACCTTTCGAAGCAGGCTGTTGCCTATCGTGAGGTATCACTGATTCTGCGTCGTCCTTCTGGACGTGAGGCTTATCCTGGTGATGTGTTCTATCTGCACTCTCGTTTGTTGGAGCGTGCTGCCAAGATGAACGAGCAGCAGGAGGTTGCTGAGGCTATGAACGACCTGCCCGAGTGCATGAAGGGTCACGTCAGGGGTGGCGGTTCACTGACCGCTCTGCCTATCATCGAGACACAGGCTGGTGACGTTTCCGCGTACATTCCTACCAATGTGATTTCTATTACAGATGGTCAGATATTCTTGGAGTCCAACCTCTTCAACCAAGGTGTCCGTCCTGCCATCAATGTCGGTATCTCCGTGAGCCGTGTGGGTGGTTCGGCACAGATCAAGTCCATGAAGAAGGTGGCTGGTACCCTGAAGATTGACCAGGCACAGTATCGTGAGCTCGAGGCCTTCTCGCAGTTCTCCAGCGATATGGATGCCGTGACGGCTATGACACTGGACCGTGGTCGTAAGAACAGCCAGTTGCTCATTCAGCCACAGTACAGCCCCATGCCTGTTGGTGAGCAGGTGGCCATCCTGTATTGCGGTGTTCACGGACTCATGCGTGATGTGCCCATCGCCAAGGTTCGCGAGTGTCAGGACCAGTTCCTCGACAAGCTTCGCTCTTCGGCTCCTGAGGTCATCGAGACGCTGGCTGCCGGAAAGATTGACGATGAGACCACGAAGAAGATTGAGGCTGTGATGGCCGATATTGCCGGAACCTATAAAGCATGATAGCCTATGGCTTCATTGAAAGAGATTAAAGGACGTATTGCTTCAGTCAACTCGACGCGCAAGATTACCTCTGCCATGAAGATGGTGGCCAATTCCAAGTTGCACCATGCGCAGGTGGCCATCCAGAACATGCTGCCTTACGAGACGATGCTGGAGCACATCCTCAAATCGTTCCTGGCGGCCGATGCAGAGCCCAAGACTATCTTCGATCAGGAGCGTCCCGTGAAGCGTGTCGCCTTGGTGGTGTTCAGCAGCAACTCGTCACTTTGTGGCGGTTTCAACTCGAACATCATCAAGCTCATGCAGCGCACGGTGGATGCGTATACCGAAGAGTTAGGGCAGGGTAGTGTCGAGGTTTATCCCATTGGCCGTAAGGTCGCTGAGAAAGCTCGTAAGCTGGGTTACAACTGCTTTGGCGAGTATGCGTCACTGATTGACCATCCCCAAGTGCAGCCATGCATTGACATCGCCATGGAGTTGGGTACCAAGTTTTACAATGGCGAGATAGACCGCGTGGAACTCATCTATCACCACTTTAAGAGCGCTGGCTCTCAGGTGCTGACGAAGAAACAGTTCCTGCCCATCGACCTTGAAAGCGAGCTGGGACGTGACCACGAGCGCGACCTAACCTCGAACCTTGCCACGAAGAAGGCTCAGGACTACCTGAAGAAGAATCGTCGCAAGAAGGAGGTGAAGGAAGGCGAGGTGGCTCCACTGAACGATAACTTCATCGTTGAGCCCGACATGGACACCGTGCTCACCGAGCTCTTGCCTAAGATGGCTCACCTCATGCTCTATACCGCATTGCTTGACAGTGTGGCTTCCGAGCATGCTGCCCGTATGGTGGCTATGCAGACGGCAACGGATAATGCCGACGAGATGTTGCGCCAGTTGAACCTGCAGTACAACAAGAGTCGTCAGCAGGCCATTACCACTGAACTGCTTGATATTTTGGGTGGTAGCGTTGACAATTAGGCTACCCCCTCATTCATACAAAAGAAGACTGGCATTCCAACGCGGGATGCCAGTCTTTTTAAAGATACCTGGGCGGGTAATCAGTATGTTACCTTCATGAATACCGGCAGGTGGTCTGATGTCGTCAGATCCTCCTTGTAGTAGGTCAGTCCCTTGAAGAACTTATCGTGGAAGATATAGTCGATGCGGACAGCCTTCTTGCCGCGATAGGTATGCATCCACCCTGAACCGCATTCCTTGAAGCCGTCCACCATGTCGCCTAACATGGTGTTATAGACAAACGAGTAGGGCACGTCGTTGAAGTCACCGCAGATGATACAGGGTTTCTCCGTCTGGCGTTTCTCGTTGGCAATCGTGATGGCCTGTCCCGCACGGAACATCATGCCCAGCATATAGTTGCCGAACAGCGCATTCATCACACGGCTGTTGCTTGGACTGAAGTCTTCATACGGATTTTTTGCCTGCAATTTGCTCGCCCGATGCAGTGTGCCGTTGATGCCTGTGGTTTCCAAGTGAACATTGAAGAATCGTATGGCTTGTCCTTTGACATCTACGTCTGCCCACATGGCACTCTGGTTTGAGTCGTCGAAATCTATTGTCTTGCTGTCCTTGATGGGATAACGGCTGAACACCACCATATCCCCACGACCAACGGCCATATAGGGGAAGTACTCCATGTAGTTCTTTGAGTTCTTCTTGTCGCCGCTCATCTCGCTATACTCCTGCATACACAGCACGTCCACCTTCTGACGACGCATCTGTGCCAGGATGTCCTGTGCCAGAAATCCCGAGGTCTCACGTCCGAACATCGCTACGTTATAGGTTGCAATCTTCAGTCCCTTTTCTGCTTCGGCTTTCTTGTCGAGGGAGCCAAACTGGTAAATCGTACCAATATAGGGAATACAGCAGGCTATGGTAATCGTGGGAATAAGAGCATATATCCACTTGCGACGTACCAGCCAATAAATCAGCATGAGAACGTTGGCGGCAATGAGAATAGGCAGAATATATACCAACATGGCGCGTGCCGAATGTCCTGCGGGATTGACGTCACCGCCAAAGAGTGCTACAATGGTAAATGCAGTCAAAATGCACTGTATCACTAAAAACATCATCGAGATGTACTTATATACTGCTAATTTGCCCATATCGTATGACTATTGTTATTTCTTGACGTATTTTTCTACTGTATCCAACAAATCCTCTACACGGAAGGGTTTTGCCATGAATTCATCGCAACCTGCGGCCTTTGCCTCACGGATATTCTCGTCGAAGGCATAAGCCGAGAGTGCTATCACCGGTATGTCGTGATTGACTTCTTTGATGATTCGGGTGGCATCCAGTCCGTTCATGCCTGGCATACGGATGTCCATCAGAACGAGGTTGGGCTGTTCGTCTTCACAGAGAGTCACCGCCTCGATGCCATTCACAGCGCGTAACAGACGATAGCGCTTCGAAAGTACGATACGTACCAGTTCGAAGTTGCTGTCCTCGTCTTCTGCCACCAATATCAGCGGGGCATTCTTCAGGTTGGTCATTGTTGTCGAACGGATGGTTCGCGAGTTAGTCGTCGTGCGGCTGTTCTTACTCATGCCGCCAATGGTACCCTCGAAGGGCAGCACAAAGCGGAATGTAGAACCTTCGCCCAGTTTCGACTGTACACTGATCGTTCCGTCCATCTTCTCAACGATGGTCTTACACAGAGCCAGTCCCAACCCATAGCCTTTTTGCTCGTCAGCATCGCGCGACACATACGTACCGAAGATGTTCTCAAGGTCGTTGGGGTCAATACCAGAGCCTGTATCGGTAACAAAGAACTCTACATCTGTGCCGTCGTTGACGAGTCGGTAACCATAGGTAATACTGCCTTTCACCGTATGTTTCAGCGCATTACCTATCAGGTTCGAGAACACCTGTGTCACTCGGTTGGCATCGGTGTTGAGTGTTACCTTCATGTTCGGCTTGTTCCAAATGAGCTGCAGTGAATCCGGACAGCGGAACTTGAAGATGTTTTGCAGGCTATGGCAGAGATCATTCAGGTCGGTCATTCCTTTCTTGATGCTGATTTCACCGGCCTCTACGCGCGACAGGTCAAGGATGTCGTTGATGAGCGACAACAGACGCCCGTTGTTACTCTCGATGATTTCCATATATTTCATACGGTCTTCCGGAGAGTCCGTTTCCGCCATCACGCGAGAAAAGCCCTCGATGGCATTCAAGGGAGTACGTATCTCATGACTCATATTAGCGAGGAAAAGCGACTTCATGCGGCTGGCCTGCTCTGCCTTCTTCGCTTTTTCTTCGTATTCGTTCAATTTTTTGTTTGCGGCTTCTAATTGCAGTTCCACCGAGTGAAGTTTCGCATTCGTCTCAGCTAACTTCTGCAATAGTGTCTCGCGTTCGTCTTGCTCCATCCTTTTCAATATTAGTATATAAATCGCAAATTTGGGTACAAAGTTACGAATAATCGGCTAAATAAGCGAAGAAAATACGATAAAAAAACTATAAAAAAATATAACGAGGGGTAATGTTAGTTATTAAGATAACTATCCGCGTTTGGCTTTTTCCCATGCACCGGATGTTTTGTGGGTGGAGAGATACTTCATACCTCGGAAAACGTTGAGGTTCATGAAGAGAAAGTAGTAAGGCACATAGAGCAGCTTGTTTTTGCGCCCCTGTTTTTCCAACATCCAGGAGGCGAGGGCTGCGAGGTAGAACAGCACCTGAAGAATCCAGATGACGGTATAGACGGTGCCAGCCTTGAGGAACACCAGCGCGACATTCAGGGGAATGAGGGCGAGTAGGGCAATGGGGGTGATGCTCCAGCGCAGTACGCGGTGACTGACAAACTGGAAGGCCACCACGGGACGACGGAAGGGATTCATCATCTGACGGAGCCACCACACGCTCTGCAGTCCTCCTGCGGCAATGCGGCGTTTGCGCTTCGACTCTTCCGTAAGGTCGGCCGAACCGTATTCCATCGCGTAAGCATCCGACGTGTAGGCAATCTTATATCCTTGGTCCACCATGCGCATCGACATCACGAAATCGTCGAGCAGTGCCGTTTCGGGCATGGGCTCATAGAACCGCGTCCGGATGGCATTCAGTTCGCCTGCGGCACCCATGGCGGAGTACAGCTCGCTGTCCATGCGCTTCAGGGCGCTCTCATACTTCCAATATAGCCCTTCTCCTTCAGCTGCAGCTTGCCCCTCGTGACGTGCCATCACGCGTTTCTCGCCGGCTACACAGGCCACGCGCGGGTCTTGGAAACAACGTACTATCTCGCGTACGGCCTCCCGATTGACAATGGTGTTGGCATCGGTCATCATGGTAATCTCCGAACGCACCATGCTGATGCCGTGATTCAGTGCGGCGGTCTTGCCGCGACGCTCTGGGCTGAACACCACCTCGACGTCCGCATAGCGTGCCAGCCGTTCGTTTGTCTGGTCTGTTGAGCCGTCGGTGACCCACATAATATGGAGTTTGTCGTGCGGATAATCCAATTGCAGCGTGTTTTCCATCTTCATGTCCACGACGTCCTGTTCGTTGTAGGCACAGATCATGAAGGTTACCTCTGGCAGTTCCGCTTCGTCAGTGGGCAAAGCCTTCCTCTCGGCCTTGCCCCTCACGATGCGTTTCAGTCTGACCAACAGCCATAGCAGCATGCCATATCCCAGATAGGTATAGAATACGAGGAATGCACATATCCAGAATGCTATTTTCAATGCTGCCATAACGTTCAATATTCAACGTTCAATGTTCAACGTGCAATTTTGTCAGTCATTTGTCTCAATCTCCTCCTGCATGTCGATATACTGACGCTCCTTGTCGTAGAATTCGTACTGCAGGAAAGCTAATTTCTGAGAAGGAACGATATGGACACCCATACCGTATTTCATGATCCACCGGTGTTTCAGCGATACGAGGCCCTGATTGATGTAGGCGGCAACGTAAGGATGAACATGCAGGTAGAACTTGCGGATGCCTATCTTGTTGACCAGGCGGTCAATCTTGCTCTCCAATTGGTCCGTAAACAGGATAGACGACTTGATTTTGCCCTTGCCAAAGCAGGTGGGGCAGGTTTCTTCTACGTTGACATCCATAGCCGGACGGACACGCTGACGCGTAATCTGCATCAGTCCGAACTTCGACAGCGGCAGGATGTTGTGGCGCGCTCTGTCTTTCTGCATGTTCTTACACATGCGTTCATAGAGCATTTGACGGTCTTCGGCAAGATTCATGTCAATGAAGTCGACGACGATGATGCCACCCATATCGCGCAGTCGCAACTGGCGTGCCAGCTCGTCGGCAGCACCCAGGTTCACCTCCAGTGCGTTGGCCTCCTGACCGTTTTCGGCTCGTGTACGGTTGCCGGAGTTCACGTCTACGACGTGCATGGCCTCGGTATGCTGAATGATGAGGTATGCTCCGCGCTTGTAGTTCACCGTCTTTCCGAAACTCGACTTGAGTTGCTTAGTGACATTGAAATTGTCGAAGATAGGCACATTGCCGTTATACTTCTTGACAATGTCCTGTTTCTCGGGGGCGATGAGTGATACGTAGTCCCGAACCTGCTGGAAAATGTCCTCGTCATTCACGTAGATGCCGTCATACGTGGGGTCGAACACGTCACGCAGCAAGGCCACCGCACGACCAGTCTCCTCGTAACACAACTGAGGGGTCTTCGTGGCTTTCTGGGCCTTGGTGATGGTGTCTTCCCATCGTTTGACGAGCGCCTTCATCTCCTTGTCGAGCTCAGCCACACGCTTGCCTTCGGCCGATGTACGTACGATGACACCGAAGTTCTTGGGGCGGATGCTCTGGACGAGTTGTTTCAGTCGGGCGCGCTCTTCGCCTTTCTTGATTTTTGAAGAAACCGAAACCTTATCTCCGAACGGCATGAGCACCATGAAACGTCCTGCGAAGCTCAGTTCGCACGACAGGCGCGGACCCTTGGTATTTATGGGTTCCTTGACCACCTGTACCAATACCTCCTGACCCACTTTCAACGTTGTTGCCACGCTGCCTTCCTTCGGCAGGTCGGGCTGGTGCGTTGCCTTGGCAATGGGATAAAGTTTCTTCTTGTCGCTTTGTACCTGTTTCAGGTACTTTTCGTAAGAGCTGAATTGAGTGCCTAAGTCAAGATAGTGGAGAAAGGCGTCGCGCTCGGAGCCTACGTCAACGAAGCAGGCGTTCAGTCCGGGCATGAGCTTGCGCACACGGCCCAGATAGATGTTGCCGACCGAGTAGCTGGCCTCCTCGCGTTTCTCGTTCTGGTATTCCACCAGATTCTTGTCCTCGAGCAGGGCCATCGAGATCTCTTTCGGCTGAACATCGATGATGAGTTCGCTTGTCATGTCTCTGTTTCTTGTTATTTACTCTATTCTTTTAGTACTTTAAAAGAGCGTACCGTTGAAACTCGTTAGCCTCGCTGGTACACTCCTTTCATTCTTTCTTGCTCGTCAGGGCTTACTTGCTCTTATGACGATTCTTGCGCAGTCTCTTCTTGCGCTTGTGAGTAGCCATCTTGTGGCCCTTCTTTTTCTTTCCGTTTGGCATAATGTGATAAACTTATTAAAATTGTGAATTATTGCATTTTTTCTACAAAACTCTTTGCAGGCTTGAACGAGGGGATATCGTGTGCGTCGATAATCATCGTGACGTTTCTCGAAATGTTGCGTGCGGTCTTCTTGGCGCGGTGCTTGATGGTAAACGTACCAAAGCCGCGAAGGAACACCGGCTCCTTATCTTTTGCTATACAATCGCGTATCTCGCCCATAAATGCTTCAACAGCAATGGCAATATCCTTCTTGGGTAACCCCGTCTTCTCAGCGATATTGTTGATAATGTCTGCTTTTGTCATTTTTGTATAAATATTTTTATTAAATTCATGTTTCGGGCTGCAAAGTTACTAATTTTCAGCGTGATATAAAAATATTCTTGCCTTTTTTTTCTAAAAAAAATTATTTTTCGTATCTTTGCAGTCAAAATTTAGAGATTATTAAGATGAATCCGACCCCGACAGACGGTAATAATAATATGATAAGGTACGCACGAGGGACAATGGTCCGCGTGTGCATCTTCACCGGAGCACGACCGAATTTCGTGAAGGTGGCGCCCATCATCCGCGCCATCAGTCAGACCGAGGGCATCAGCTACGAACTGGTCTATGCCGGTCGTCAGGACGACCCTACGCTTGAACCCTCGCTGTTCTCCGATCTGCAGATGCCCGAGCCCGATGCGTGGTTGGGTGTCGACTGCGAGAATCTTAACGAACTGACGGGTCGCGTGATGGCCGAATTCGAGCATTATCTGGAGGCTCATGCCTTCGATACCGTCATTGTCGTCGACGATCTGGCCTCTACGATGGCGGCAGCTATCGTCACCAAGAAACGTGGTCTTCGTCTGGCTCATATCGTTGCCGGCACGCGCTCGTTCGATGTTAGTATGCCTAAGGAAATCAACAGGTTAGTCATAGATGGTTTAAGTGATTTGTTGTTTACGGCAGGCGTAGGTTCCAGCAGTATTGCCACGCGCGAAGGAGCCGAGCTGCATCGCATTTATATGGTCGGCAACATCCTCATGGACACCCTCCGTCAGAACCAGTCGCGCTGGCAACGTCCGGCATGTCTTGATGGCATTCAGGACGGACGTTATCTGGTGTTCACCGTCAACCGCAAGGCACTCATTGCCGACAGCGACAAACTGGAGACGATGATGGATGCCATCGCTCAGGTGGCTGGCGACATACCCGTTCTGGCACCCCTGCGCGGCAAGGCTGCCGAGCTGACTTCCCGTCATGCCGCCTTCCGCGTCGTACCCTCACTGTCTTATCTGGAGTTCGGCTATCTCTCGTCGCATGCCCTGGGTGTCATCACCGATTCCGGCAATGTCGCCGAGGAGGCTACGTTCAATCACGTGCCTTGCATCACGCTGAACTCTTATACCGAACATATCGAGACCGTCAAGGTCGGCACCAACGTACTGGTCGGCGAGGATGCCGGCCGTCTGCGCGACGAGCTGACAGCGATGGTCCGTGGAGAATGGAAAAATGGCTCGTTGCCCGACCGTTGGGACGGACGTACGGCAGATAGAATAGTACAAACACTGATGGCATGAAGTTATTTTTTGTTTTGCTCTTTGGTTGGATAGCCGACCGTCTGTTTGGCGACCCCTCATGGATGCCCCATCCCGTGGTGGCATTTGGCAAAGTCATAGCATTCCTCGAGCGACTCTTCAATCGCGGACCGCGCTGGTGGCGCTTCTTCACTGGTGCCGTCGTTGCCGTAGTGCTCATCGTCGCCACCTATTACGTCACCATGCGCATCCTCCACTGGGTCGACTGGCACGACGTCTATGTAGGCATGGCGCTGAAGGCCCTCTGTGTCTTCTTCTGCCTCGCCGGCACGACACTCATCCGCGAGGTTCGCGCCGTATTTCAGGCCCTCGACCGCTCCTTGGACGAAGGCCGTTGCCAGGTCGCCCGCATCGTCGGTCGCGACACGTCGCAGCTCTCCGCTCAGGAGGTTCGCACTGCCGCCCTCGAGACGCTGGCCGAGAATCTCAGCGATGGGGTAGTGGCCCCGTTGTTCTGGTTTGCCGTCCTTGGCGTTCCCGGCATGATGGCCTATAAGATGGTCAACACCCTCGACTCGATGATTGGCTACAAGACCACCCGCTACCGCGCTTTCGGCTGCTGGGCTGCCCATATCGACGATATTGCCAACTACGTCCCCTCGCGTCTCACCGCACTGATGATGCTCATCGTCGCTGGCAAGATGCGCGTGCTGCCCTTCACCACGTGGTTCGGACGCCAGAGTACCAGCCCCAACAGCGGCTATCCCGAGGCAGCACTGGCAGGCATTCTCGACTGCCGTTTCGGAGGTCCCCATACCTATTTCGGTGAATATTTCGACAAGCCCTACATCGGCACCAACCCCCGCGAACTCACCACTGCCGACATGGAGTATGCCGTTCGCATCAACCGCCGCGTCGAAAATCTCTCCGTCATCCTCATCCTCCTCTTTCGCCTCGTCCGCTTCTTCATCCTCTATTTCTTCATCTGGAATTAAACCGAAATACTTTCGGAGAAATTGAAAATACTCTTGGAGTATTCAAAAATACTTTTGGAGTATTCAAAATTACTTTTGGAGTATTCGCAGAAAGCGGCTGAGGATGTATTCCGTTCGAAAGAACAAAGAAAAATGGATTTTCCTTTGGTTCTTTGCTCACTTATTCGTAACTTTTCGCTTCGCGAGAAGGTACTATCGCTCGAAATACCAAGGAAAAACAAGTTTTCCTTTGGTTATTTGCTCACTTATTCGTAACTTTGCGGCCGAAAATGAAACAGACGACGAAAAGACATATTGCATCGTGGATGCTGTTGGCAGTATTCCTGCCAATGCTGATGTTGTCGTCGTTGCACTTTCATGAAGTAACACAAACCATAGAAACGGAGTGTGCCGACTGTGTACACCATAGTTGTCACGGACACATGACGGTGACTGCCAGTTGGTCGCACGACTGCGTACTGTGCCAGTTTGTAACGCTGACGATGCTGACAGCTGCTGTGATGGCTGTCACGATATATGTTCATGTATGTAAGAAGAGTCAGGCCCAGCCTTTGTGCGGCTATCGTGCCGCCAGCTGTGGCACCATCGTTACGCGAGGGCCTCCGACGGTATAATTCCACCGACGGTTACATACATTAATAATATATATACATCTTATTATAATAGAAATCACAGAATGAAAACAAAATACATTCTGCTATTGCTGTGTATAAGCACGGCAGTGGCAGCACAGGATAATAACAATCAACGTGAGACAATAAACAATAACCAGCACCAGCATTATGCGGAGGACTCGACAGACGTGTTCTTCCGCCATCTGAACCTGAACGAAGTAACGGTGACGGGCGTGACGGGCGACACGAAGCTGAAGCTGGCGACGGCACCGGTGAGCATCATTTCGCCACAGGTGCTCAGGGCGACGGCCTCGACGAACATCATCGACGCCATCAGCCATCAGCCAGGCGTGAGCCAGTTGACGACGGGCGGCAGCATATCGAAACCCATCATCCGCGGACTGGGATACAACCGCGTGGTGGTGATGAGCGAGGGTGTGCGTCAGGAAGGTCAGCAATGGGGCGACGAGCATGGTGTGGAAGTGGATGGCAGCAGCGTGGGCAGCATCGAGATTCTGAAGGGTCCGGCATCGCTGATGTACGGTTCGGACGCGATGGCTGGTGTGGTCATCATGCATGCGCAACCGACACTGCCAGAGGGCGACATGCGCGCCAATGTCAGTACGGAATATCAGACGAACAACGGACTGTTCGGCTATTCGCTGCAGATGGCCGGCAACCAGAAAGGCTTTGTGTGGGACGCGCGCTGGAGCCAGAAGTTGGCGCACGCGTATAAGAATAAGTATGACGACTACGTGCCGGGCTCGCAATTTCGCGAACAGGCAGGTCGCCTGATGCTGGGTGTGAACAAAGGGTGGGGACACTCGCGACTGACGGCAACGGCCTACCACCTGACGCCAGGCATCATCGAGGGCGAGCGCGACCCCGAAACGGGCGAACTGGAACATGAAGACGGGTGGACGGGTCATGGTTATGGAAAGACGCTGCCCTTCCAGCAGGTGAAACACTACAAGGTCGTGTGGGACAATGCGCTGAACCTCTCGTCGGGCTATCTGAAGGCTATCATCGGCTATCAGCAGAACCGTCGTCAGGAGTATGAGGAGTCGATGAACGACTACGAATTGTATTTCAAGTTGCATACGCTGACCTACGACGTTCGTTACATCACCAACGAATGGAACGGCTGGAAGCTGTCGACAGGCATCGGTGGCATGTATCAGACGTCGAAGAACGAGGGCGAGGAATACCTCATTCCCGACTACCGGCTGTTTGACTTCGGACTCTATGCCACCGCGACGAAGACGCTGAGTGACCGCTGGACGCTGAATGGTGGTGTGCGCTACGACCACCGCCGACTGCATGGCGACGAACTCATGGAGGACGGCGAACAGCGCTTCACGGATTTCACGCGCCACTTCAATGGTGTGACGGGTAGCGTCGGTGCCGTCTTCAACGTGAACGACCACCTGAACGTCAAGCTGAATGTGGCCCGCGGTTTCCGTACGCCGAACATGAGCGAACTGGCGTCGAACGGTGTGCACGAGGGCAGCATCCGCTACGAACTGGGCAACCAGCAGCTGAAGGCGGAATACAGTCTGCAGGCCGACCTGGGCGTGGACTTTACGTCGCGCTACGTCTCGGCACAGCTGGCACTCTTTGCCAACCGCATAGACAACTACATCTTCACCCATCGCGTGGCGGAAGAAATGGAGGAAGGTTACCTGACCTACGCCTACACCCAGGGTGACGCGCGCCTGTTGGGCTTCGAGGCTGGTGTGGACGTTCACCCCATCCACTCGGTGCACTTCTCCAACACCTTCTCGTATGTCGATGCGCAGCTGTTGCATGCCGATGACGCCACGAAATACCTGCCTTTCACCCCTGTGCCCAAATGGACGACGGAGCTGAAATGGGAGTTGCAACACCACTCGCACAGCACGGTCAGTACGCACGCCATGCATGAGTACCGCCATGATCATCCCAAGAACGGTGTGGCACTGAATAATCTATACGTTGCCGCCGGACTTGACTGCTATTTCCGTCAGTCGCACGTCTATGTTGCTGACGACACTGAGACACCGACGCCCGGCTATGCGTTGCTCTCGCTCTCGGCAGGTACCGACATCCAGGTGAAAGGCAAGAAGATCGCCGAGTTGTATGTCACTGCCGACAACCTGCTGAACAAGGCCTACCAGAACCACCTGAGCCGACTGAAATATGCCGACATGAATGTGGTCACGGGTCGTCGCGGCGTCTATAACATGGGGCGCAACATTACGTTCAAGGTGGTAGTGCCGATAGCGTTATAAGTGAAAGAACCAAAGAAAAATCCGTTTTTCTTTGGTTCTTTTCTCTTTTTTTACTAAATTTCTCCTTTGGAGAAGATACTCCGTCTCGGAAAAACTCAAATTAATTTGGTTTTTCACTCAACTTTTCGTATCTTTGCAGCCTGTTAAGATATTTAGAACAAAAATAACGATGACCAGACAGGTATTTCTGAAGACGTTTTACATCTATGTGATTCCGTATTTTGTGTTGCTCACGGTGATATTCAGCCTGATGTATGCATATCCGAAACCCGAGCTTCACATGATGCTGAACTCCCATCATACGGGCATTCAGGATACTTTCTTCAAGTATTACAGCGTGATGGCTGAATGGCCGTTGTATGTTCTGGCACTGCTCCCCCTGCTGTGGAAGAAGGTTCGATGGACGCTCTTCTTCGCCTTATGTGAACTGACGGGCGGTGCCATCCTGCAGACATTGAAATACACCATCGATTACGACCGTCCCGTCAGTGTGTTCGAGAATTACCATGACATGACTTTGCCCTTGGTAGAAGGCGTGACGATGTATCACAGCAACTCCTTCCCTTCGGGACATGCCTCTACGTTCTTTATGTTCTGCACGTGCTGTGTCATTATTCTAGCATGTCACTACAGCCAGAAGGACAAAACATACAGTCTCCGGTCGCGGTTGCTGTTTTATGCGTCGTTGGTGATACTGCTGGTGCTCGCTGCCTTGGGCGCATACTCACGCGTCTATCTGTCCCAACATTTCCTGTCGGATGTGTGCGTGGGCAGTATCATCGGATTTATAACACCGTTTTTGATGTACTATTTGTTCAAGAGCAAGATTCTGAAGGTATAATCAAATAAAAAAGGGGTAAGCAACTCGCTTACCCCTTATTGTTTCTGCGACTATCGGATGTTGAGTACGACAATGGACTTTGCCGGTATCTTCACCGTGAGCACACCTTTCTTCAGCTTGGCATCCTTGAAGTCTGTGGGAGCAACGACGCTGGGATGCTGGAAGTCGTTGAAGTCAGCCACGTTCTTCGAGGTAAGGATGCGACCGCTGACAGTCTTTGCAGCATAGCCTTCCAGGGTGAAATCGATGGTCTGGTCCTTGTCCAGGGAGACGTTGGTAACGGCGAGCACGATGCTGCCGTCGGTGGTCTTCGCAGCCGAGGCTGAGAGCATCGGACAGGGACGATAGCCGGCATCCTTGGCACCTTCCTTCTCTTTGAAGTAGGCCTTGCTTACAGACATCACCTCCGACTCCAGATCGACGGGCAGATAGGTGGCCTCTTGGAACGGGGTATACATCTCAAACACGTGGTAGGTTGGGGTGAGCACCATGTGACCCGTGCCATCCTGATCGGTCAGAATCATCGACTGCAGCACGTTCACAATCTGTGCGATGTTCGCCATCTTCACGCGGTCGGTATATTTATGGAACACGTTCAGCGACAGCGCTGCCACGAAGGCGTCGCGCAGGGCGTTCTGCTGATAGAGGTGGCCGCTGATGGTGCCTGGTTCCTCGTCCCACCATGTTCCCCATTCGTCCACGAGCAGTCCGACTTTGCCTTCGGGGTCTTTCTCGTCCATGATGGCCTTATGCTTCTTGATGACTTCCTCAATCTCCAGACATTTTCCAAGTGCCCAGTAATACTGGTCGTTGTCGAACTTCGTAGCGGAGCCCTTCGGACCGTCCCATCCCGAGCATGTATAATAATGTAGCGACACACCCTGCATGCGGTTGCCAATCTTGTCCATCAGCACCTCCGTCCACTTGTAGTCGTAGTCCGAGGCACCGCTGCCGATGCGATAGAGCTTGTTGCCGGTATAGTCGCGCAGATAGGTGTTGAACTTGCGGAACTCGTCCGAGTAGTATTCCGGTGTCATGTTACCACCGCATCCCCACGCCTCGTTGCCAATGCCGAAGTACTTCACGTGCCAGGCTTTTTTACGGCCGTTCTGACGACGCAGACGGGCCATCGGAGTATCACCGTCAGAGGTCATATATTCTACCCATTGCGCCATCTCCTTCACCGTGCCTGAGCCCACGTTGCCGCTGATGTAGGGTTCGCAGCCGAGCATCTCGCAGAGGTTCAGGAATTCATGGGTACCAAACGAGTTGTCCTCGATGGTGCCGCCCCAGTTGTTGTTGCGCAGCGACGGACGCTGGTTCTTCGGACCGATGCCGTCCATCCAGTGGTAGTCGTCGGCAAAACAGCCGCCCGGCCAGCGCAACACGGGAACCTTCAGTGCCTTCAAGGCTTCGAACACGTCCTTGCGATAACCGTTGATGTTGGGAATCGGCGAGTTCTCGCCCACCCAGAGGCCGCCATAGATGCACGTGCCGAGGTGTTCGGAGAACTGTCCGTAGATTTCGCGGTTGATTTTTGCTCCCGCCTTGTCAGCGTGGATTGTAGCCTTCACATTGTCAGCAGCCATTGCCGTAGTAGCGCAGGCCAGTGCAATCATTACAGAAATAAAATACTTTCTCATAATCGTATAGTTCTTGTGGTTTTATGGGATTTTATTCCAATGGAATGTCGGGGTGTTGCACAGCCAGCGGCATGTCTTTCTGCGAGAGGTAGAACATGTAGAGGATGACGTCCTTCGTGCCGCGGTTCTCGCCGTGGTGAATGGTGCCTACCATCTCTACGACGGCCTCACCCTCATGAACGACCTTCTCCTTGCCGTCCTGTCCGATGATGGTCAGTTCGCCCTGCACCAATATGCCGTAGTTCATCACGGGATGGTGGTGCCAGCCCAGTTTCTGTCCGGCGGGGAACACATACTTCACTGCTACCAGTTCGGGTCGGCCCTGCAGATAGTCGGGCAGATCCACGCCGTCCCAGCTCTTGTCGGTGCGAATCAGTTCCGTACTCACTACCTTTTTTGCCGTATCGGCCACTTGCACCTCAGCGGTGTTCTCTTGCGTTTGCTGAACTTGCTTCTCCTTACAGGAGGTCATTACGCTTGTGCCGCAAATGAGGGTGGCGGCAAGCACCCATAGGGTTCTTTTATTCATAATGATATGTCTTAGTGAATTCTGCGTACAAAGATAAGCATTATTTTCCAAATTTGAAAATAATCGGGGAAACATTTGCCGTTCTTGATATTTTTTCGTAACTTTGGCGCTCAGATTAACATGGAACGGAAACTATTTTGCGAAATATCGCCCTTCACCTATCGGCTGTCGATGGAGAAGGAAATCCTGAAACGCCACGTTCAGGACATGCTGCGGAAGACGCTGTTCGCTAAGGAGCGGACAGAGGAGTCGCTGCCCGTGGTCATCTATCGCCTCAACTCGCTTATCCGTCGTAGGCTAGGCAATGTTAACATGCAACTGCAGGAGAACAAGGCGACGAACCTGGCACTGGCGGTGAAGCATATCGACGGACTGGTGATTCGTCCTGGCGAGACGTTCTCCGTCTGGCGACTCATCGGGCGCACCACCAAGCGCAAGGGTTACAAGGAGGGGCTGACCATCGCCAAGGGTAAGCCCTCGCAGGGCATCGGCGGCGGTATGTGCCAACTGTCGAACTTGATTCATTGGCTTGTGCTCCACAGCGAACTGACCATCACCGAGCACCACCACCACGACGGACTCGACCTCTTCCCAGATTTCGGTCGTCAGATTCCCTTTGGCACCGGCACCAGCATATCATACAACTACATTGATTACCGGTTCCGCAACGACACCCAAAACACCTATCAGCTCCGCCTTTGGACGGACGACGAATACCTGTGTGGCGAACTGCGAGCCACGGAGCAGCAGCCCCATACTTTCCACATCCATGCCGAGAACGAATTTTTCTCACGCGAGGGTGGGGTGGTCTATCGCAACGGCGAGGTCTATCGCGATATCATCGACCGCACCTCTGGCCAGCGTCTCGACAGCCAGCTCATCCGCACCAATCATGCCCGAGTGATGTACGACTGCCCCCCGTCGATGGTTATCAGAGAAGATCTTATTATTTATTGAGGAGGAAGCGGTCGATGAAGGATTCGACGATGGGGTATTGACTTTTGGGCAGTTGGCAGTGGCCGTGGCCACCGACGATGTCGATGTCGACGCGGTCACCGAGACCGAGGCACTCCCAGACTTTGCGGGCGGCGGCCATGGAGTAGGCGGCACTCTCATCAGCCAGCCACTTGTAGTCGGGATTGCCGAGCACGAGGAGGGCGCGGGGACAAACCATGGCACAGAGCTCGTGGTGGTCGTAGGGCATGAGATAGACGCTGTCGCCGTGGAAGCGCTCCCGCATGGATTCGAGGAACCAGTGGTAGTCGGTGCGGTCGAGGTTTTCGACGCTATCCAACTTGTGGCTATAGCGCCACGATGCTGCTCCGCCGCCACCGGGTTCCTGGGCGATGGTGAGGGCTACGCGGTCGTCGAAGGCTCCGCAGAAGAGTGCCATCTTGCCGGCGTAGGAGCATCCGCTGACACCGATGCGCTTCACGTCGATTTTCGTTTTCTCAGGGCCGAGCTGCTCCAGTCCGTCGATGAGTCGCTGCAGTCCCCATGCCCATTCGCTATAGGCTCCGTTGTCCTTGAGGTCGGGATAGAGGCGGTCGAAGTTGTGCTCGCCGCGCTCCTTGTGAGGGCGCCATTGGGAGTAGTCGTTCACCTGCGATTCTCGGTAGTTCATGCGGGCAATGGGTCGCGGGTCGAAGATGTCCTTGGGCAGTGCCAACATGCTGGTGCCGATCATCAGGGCGTAGGGCGGCTGGCCAACAGTGGGGTAGGCGATGGCGGACTTCAGGGTGAGCGTCTGTCCGTTGACGGTGACATCGACGATGAGCGTGTCGCCATCCATGCGTGCCTTGACGGCTTCGCGCGGCACGGCGGGGATGCGTCCGATGCCGAAGTTCTGGATCATGTCGGCGATTTCCAGTCGGCGTTTGTTCCAGTCGACGATGGTCTTTACCTGCCTTCCGTCGTTCATGAGGAGCGGATCGGGGAGTTCGTACATGGGTTCCGCGAGTTGTGCGGAAACCGTTGTGCACAGGAGGAATAGTGCTGATAAGATAGTTAGTTTTTTCATACGTTTTGTGTTATGACTGATGAATTATGCTGCAAAGATAAGAAATATTTCGGAAAAAACTTGCTTTTACCGAATATTATTCGTATATTTGCAGTCGTTGAGAACCGAAATACTTTTATTATTAACTAAACAAATACAAAACGACTATGAAGAAAAAGTTCATTTGCGCCGTTTGTGGTTATATCTACGAAGGCGATGCTGCTCCCGAGAAGTGCCCAATTTGTAAGGCTCCTGCTTCGAAATTCTCTGAACTGAAGGACGAGGGCGAGACCACTTATGCAACCGTTCATCGCATTGGCGACGGCAAGCCCGAGGGTGTCAGCGAGGAAATGATTAACGACCTGCGTGCACACTTCAACGGCGAGTGCAGCGAGGTAGGCCAGTATCTGGCTATGGCTCGTCAGGCTGATCGCGAGGGCTATCCCGAGATTGCCGAGGCTTTCAAGCGTTATGCTTTCGAAGAGGCTGACCATGCTTCACGCTTTGCTGAGCTGCTGGGCGAGGTCGTATGGGATACCAAGACCAATCTGGAGAAGCGCGCTGCTGCCGAGGCCGGTGCTTGCGAGGATAAGTTCCGCATTGCCAAGAACGCCAAGGCTGCTGGTTTCGACGCCATCCATGACACCGTTCACGAAATGGCTAAGGACGAGGCCCGTCATGGTGCCGGCTTCGCAGGACTGCTGAAGAGATATTTTGGAAAATGATATAGAATCTCTAGAATATCTAGATTATCTAGAATCTCTAGACCCTCTAGACAATAAATCGCGGGAAAAGTCGTTTTATCTATGTATGGTAAGACGACTTTTCTTTTTTATATTTGCCGTTGTTGTGCTGCTCACGGCCTGCACGGACAACGATTCGTTCAGCAATAGCCCCGGTAACCGACTGACATTCTCGGAGGATACCGTCCGGTTTGACACGCTTTTTTCCACCATCCCTTCATCTACCCAGACTTTCTGGGTACATAACGAGTCGAGTGACGGCATTCGCATTGTCACCGCCCGACTGGAACGCAGCAATCAGAGCGGTTACCGCGTGAATGTCGACGGCACGTATCTGGACCCTGTGGGCTCCGACTTCGAGGTGCGCAAGGGCGACAGTCTGCTGGTGTTCGTCGAGGTTACCACCCGCGAGAACCACGCCGACGAGCCGCAATTGGTGGAGGACAATCTCATTTTCACGCTGGAGAGCGGTGCCCAGCAGCGCGTCAACCTGCGGACGTACAGCTGGGATGCCATCCGATTGGACAGTCTGGTGGTCCGGCAGGATACGGTGATTGAGACGCCGCGGCCCGTCGTCATCTACGGCAACGGCATCAAGGTCGAAGAGAACGCCACGCTGACCATCCGCAATACGACGCTGTATTTCCACGACGGCGCGGGCATCACGGCCTACGGCAATGTGGTGGCCGAGAATTCGCTGTTTCGTGGCGACCGTCTGGACCGCATGTTCGACTATCTGCCCTACGACCACATCAGCGGCCAGTGGGAAGGCATCGAACTGTATTCGCATAACGGCGACAACCGCTTCTTCAACTGCGAGATTCGCAATGCTGTGGACGCTTTGATGTGTGACAGCACGTCGCTATACATGTATAATACGATTGTGCACAACGCCAGCGGTGATGGCCTGTCGGCGCGCCATTCCGACGTGTATGTCGAGTATTGCCAGTTCAGTAATACTTATGGCGATTGTCTGTCGTTCTACGGCTGCGAAGCCATCGTCGAGCATTCGACGCTGGCGCAGTTCTATCCCTTCTCGGCCAATCGCGGTGCGGCGCTGCGCTTTGCCAATACGAAATTACCGATGCTGCTCGACTGCCGGTGGACGCTGGCGACGGGCTATGCGGACGATGTTGTGATGGGTGAAGTTGTGGAGAATGCCGATTCGTTGTTTGACTACCACTTTGCCGACTGCATGCTGCGTACGCCCGCCGTCGAGGACTCGCTGCGCTTCGAGCGCGTCATCTGGGAGACACCGAAGGATAGCGTGCAGGGCAAGCAGCACTTCGTCCTTGTTGACGAGGATAATCTGATTTATGATTTCGCGTTGGACAGCATTTCACCGGCACTTCAGAACGGCATCGGTCGTATACCCATTCCCGCAGAGCCCGACGTGAATGCCGTCGGTCGCCGCGCGCTTCCCGTCGGATGGGTTCAGCGTCGGCACATCAAGCGGTAGGGACACTTGCTGCACGTCTTCATGTCGTCGGTAGGCACGAACGGCACATCAGGCGAGAACATTTCCTGAATCTTTGAATCCAGCAGCTCGTTGAAACGGGCTGACACTTCGGCGATGTCGCGAACGGGTTCGCGGCCCAGACAGAGCGTGGGGTCGTAGTCCTCGCCACCGGCATACTGGATGAACAGCAGGGCGGGGGAGACTTTGGCTTGGGTATTGCGAGCCTTCATCTGGCGGCTGACGATGTCGGCATAGACAAAGGTCTGCAGGTAGTAGTCAGAATGTTCGTGGATGTTTTTGGGCTCGAAGATGGCATCGACGTCGGCCAATGGCTTCAGGCGTTTGCTGCCCGTCTTGTAATCGACCACGCGGATGTACTCGTCGTTGATGAGGTCCAGCCGGTCGATGCGGCCGCCAATGGAACTTGGAACATGAAACTTGAAACTTGAAACTTGAAACTGTGATAGTGGGCGCTTGACGTCGCGCTCGAGGCCGAGGATGGTGAAGGGCGCCAGACGGCGGTCGATGGTGATGAGCTGGCGGAGGTAGTGGATGATGACCTCGCGATTGATGAGGTGCAGTCCGCTCTTTGTTGCAAAGGGCATCACCTTGTGGAAGGCCTCGTCGACGGCACGCTCGATTTCAACCTTTGACTTTAGGAGGTGGTCGAGCAGCGGTTTGTCAATCTCGCGTGGCAGTTGGCGATAGATGATTTCTGCGGCTTCATGGAAGACGTTGCCGAAGATGCGGTTGTCGAGCTCCTGTTCGTCGTCGGGAACGTCGGGTTGTTGGATGTCAGCCACGTAGCTGTAATAGAACTGCAGGGGACAGCGCATGTATTTGGCGATGGCCGTCGGCGAGAGCATCGGGTGCTGCGTGGTAAACTGCGACTGGATGACCTGCATGACGTGTGGCGTTTTGTCGATGGGTGCGGGTTGCCACTTCGGTGTCGATTGTCCGGAGAGCAGCGTGTGGAGCGAGATGGTGTGTGGACTCTCAACTATCAGTTGGAGGATGAATCGGCTCATCTCGCCGCGCTGACCGTCCTCGGTGGAATTGTTGTAGAGGATGGTGATTTCGTCGGCACGTTGCAGTAGGCGGTGGAAATAATAAGCGTAGATGGCCACCTTGTTTTCGACGGTCGTCAGTTCGTAGGCATGGCGCAGACTATGAGGAATGAACGACGAGTCGTTGACGCCTTTCGGCATGTTGCCCTCGTTGCAGGAGAGCAGCAGCACGTGGTCGAAATCGAGGTTACGCGTCTCCAGCACGCCCATGATCTGAAGGCCTTCAGCGGGTTCTCCGTGGAAGGGAATGCTAGTCTGCTGGATAACCTGCGTGACCAGTCGCTGCAGGGTGGTCGGCGTCACCGTCAGGTCGCCACTGCGCTGCAGGTCGTCGAGACGGTTGACCAGCGTATAGGCTCGGAACAGCGACTCCTGAAACATCGGATCGTTGATGTCGGCGCTGCCCTTGGTAGCCACCTCGCGCAGGAGTTGGGGCAAGGGTTGCTGGTCGTCGCTGACATATTTGGCATAAGGATGGCGCTGGAAAGTGCGAAGGAGGCGGGGCGTACGGCCCTGCAACTGCATGTCGAACCAGAGTTGGATGAGCGAGGCGACGGGCGTCTGCGAGAGGGGATAGCCCGTGGTGACATTCACTTTGTCTACCTCATCGGGCAAGCAGTGGATGACGGTGGGCAGGAGGTCCTCGTTGCAGAGCACGATGGCTGTGCGGCGACCAGCGGCGATGCGGGGGAAGGAACCCGACGGTGACCCGTCGGGAGTGGTGGGGGTATTGTGGAGCCAGGTGCTGACGTAGCGGGCTTGGATATCCTCGGTGGGTGCGGAGACGATGCTGATATGACGCTTGTGGCCGAAGTTGCCATAGACGGCTTCCGACGTGGTGTCGAGTTCGTTGGGGAAGTGTTCGAGATAACGACGGATGTACTGGCCGGCCTCGTGATGTTGCATGTAATAGTGGTCGAAGTCCCAGTAGAAATGCGCCTTGCCCTCCTTTTGCAAGTGGGTGAACAGTTGCTGCTCGACCTTCTGCAGCAGGTTGAAGCCGACGAAGAGGTAGTGGTCGTAAGGGAAAGAGGGGGCTGAACTGGCGACCTGGCGGTAGAGGGCGCCCTCGTAGGTCAGGCCCTGAGCGGCCAGGCGGTGGTTGAAGTCGTGGTAGATGTCGGCAAAGTGGCTCCACAGACGGAGGAAACGCTCCTTCAGTTCAGTGTTGTGATCCTCAGAGAAATTGCTGAAAAAGCGGCGAATCATCTCACGTTGTTCGTTGGTGAGATAAGAAATGTCGTCGAGCTCATGGATGTCGCGCAGGTTGGCAAAGACACGGTCGGCATCTGCCAGATTTTTGTCAATATCGTCGAAGTCAGTAAGCAGCAACTGGCCCCAGCCGTAGAATTTATCGAGGCTCTCGTCAGACCCCGTGCAGCGGCAGAACGACTTATGGAGGTCGCAGATGAGCTTGATGGGGTCGGCAGTCTGGAGTGTCGATTGCTGACGGAAGAGTTCGCTGATAGTGATATAGGCTGGGCTCCAAATAGGCTGTTGGGCTATGCGTGCGAGATGGTCGTTGAGGAACAATGACGCACGCTTGTTGGGAAACACCACGGCAACGCGCGACAGGTTGGTGCCATATTTGCGGAGAATGTCTTCGGCGACGTATGCGAGGAAATCTTTCATATCACTTCTTCTACCTTATTTATATATACATACCAGAGCCAGCCCTTGACATTAGGCATTCCCATAGAACGCAGCAGTTGCATGTATTCGCGGACCTGCTCATGGTATTCAGTCTGTGGGCGTCCGAACTTAAAATCGACGACGTGGGTCTCGTGTCCGTCAGTCATCACGCGGTCGGGACGACGCTCCAGCATGTTGCCCTGAGCGTCGAGTGTGAGAATGCTACACTCGTTGAACAGCTGCCAGCGGTCGGAGAACCAGTCCTTGATACGTGGACTTTCGAGTCGACGGCGTAACATGCTGGTGACTTTCTCGGCGGTCACTTCATCGTCGTAGAGCACGCCGTCGTGTTGCAATTGTGCCAGCGCGCGTTCGATATCAGCGCTGGTGCGAATGGTCGAGAATACATTATGTAACACACTGCCGATTTTGATATAGCTTAGCTCCTGTTGTTCGTCGTCGCCCTCGATAAAATCACGGCTTTTGTTGCTCTGACGGAATTCGGTCTTGACATTAAAACTCTCGATGGTGACGGACTGGGGAGTGACGGGTTGCAGGAAGACGTTGGCAGTCTTTGTATCCTTTGGCTTTTCGGATTCTACGTAGAGTTCACCATAGGTAAACTCGATGGGCGACTCGTTATCTGCCATTCCCTCCAGTGTGCTGTCGTCGAGATTCAGGTTGGACAATACGGATTCGATGAGTGCCGAACGGCTACCTTTGGAATTTCGACGGCCTAGGACAAAGAGGTTTTTGGAAGCTCGTGTGAAAGCCACGTAGAGCAGATTCAGGTTGTCGACGGTATTCTGAAGATGTTCGTCCAAGTAGTTTGGTTCGTAAATGGTACCCATCATCTGCTTGCCGCTATAGTCGACGGGGACGATGGGGAGGGCATCGAACGGTGACTCCTTGGGCTGGCACCAGAGAATGTCGCTATGTTCGAGGCGCCAGTCGCAGAAGGGAATGAGGACATGGTCGAATTCCAAACCCTTGCTCTTGTGGATGGAGAGAATGCGGATGCCGTCGGTGGCAGTATTTTGGATGGTCTTGCTGCAAATAGTTTCCTCCCATTCATGGACAAAGGCATCAATGTCGGTGCTGTTGTCGAGCGTGAATTTGTTCAGCTGGTCGTAGAAGGCACAGACGTAGGCGCTTTGCTCTTTCTGACGGTCGAGTTGGAAGATATGAAAGAGACGTTCAGTCAGTTCGTAGAGTGGCAAATGGAGTAGGGTGGCGGTCTGTTGGGTGAAGTCGGGAGGCAGCAGGTCGTCGATAGGACGGTCCTTGATGAACAGCTCGCTTTCGGCAACCGAATTGCCGAGTACGGTGCGCTGGTAGAGTTTGGCGATGGTCGCCTTGGCCAGCTGGTCGTCGGGGTGGGTAAGCACATGGAGTGCCTGAACGAGCAGGCAGACGCTGACGGAGGCATCGAGGCGGAAGGCTTCGTCACTAACGATGCGTATTTGAGGCATGTGCTCGCTGAAATAGTCAGCCACCAAAGGAATGGTGCTGTTAGTTCGCACGAGAATGGCGATATCTTGCGGCTTTGCTCCTTTTTCGAGAAGCATGGACACGGTATCGGTCAGTTGTTGTAGGGTTTCTGCTTGGTAGTCCTTTGCCGGTAACAGTCGGATGTTGACAAAGCCATTCGTCTTCCGCTTTTCCGGAACTTTCTGGGCAACTTCGTCATAAGCGTGCTTGAGGAGTTCAGCACCCGATGGATAGTTCTCGCGCTGCGAATTATATTCCTGCAGGGCGGCCTCGATGAAGAAAGTGTTGTTGAACTCAATTATCCGCCGTTCAGAACGGTAGTTCGTGTCCAGTGGACGGATTTCCATCATCGAATCTGCTTGAGGAAATTCTTGGTCGATGGCATTCAAGAGTCGCCAGTCGCCTGAACGCCAACGGTAGATGCTTTGCTTGACGTCACCCACAATGAGATTCTCGGTATCGACGTGACTCATGCATTCCTGCAGGAGAATCTTGAAGTTCTGCCACTGAACGGTCGAAGTATCTTGGAACTCATCAATCATTACGTGCTCCAGTTGAGTGCCAATTTTCTCAAAGATGAACGGGGAGTCGCTGTCTTTAATGAGCGAATGGAGCAGTTGCTGGGTATCGCTGAGTAGAAAGCGGTTGGCCTCGCTGTTCATCTCACGAACCTTCTGTTCAATACTACCTAGCAGACGCAACTGGTTCAGATGTTGCAAGGTCAGGTCGGCAGACTTGTAGAGTTTCCACTGACGGGGCTGCTCGGCTATTGCTTTTTGCAAGATGGGGACGAGTGTGGTGTCTGCTAGGGAATAGATGAAGTCAGCACGGTCGTTTTTCTTGCCACACCATTTGGTAGTGTCTTCAATGCAGTCGGTAACGCGTTTGCCTATGATGCCTTCATCGAATTGGCCGTTTTGAAGTTTGATGAAGAACCCCGCTACACCGGATTTGCCATAAGAGAAATCTTCAGCGGAAAGGTTTTCTTGATGGAGCACATCGAAGAAATGGTCGCCAATTTCCTTCATTCGCTGGAGTGCATCGGAACGAATCTGGCGCATCTGACTCATATAGCTGCTTAGGAAATCTTTTTGGTTAATCAGTTGTTTCAGTTCGTCGCTCTTTTCTTTATAAAAATCGCGGAAGATGGTGCGTCCGAACTGCTTTACCTGTCCGATGATGTTCCATGACCGGTCATCGCTGATAGTCTCCATAATATATTTCAGCAACCATTGCAGCATGACATCGGTATGGGTGAGGGAGTCGATAAGCCTATCGATGGCTTGTTCTTCCACTTGAATATCGTTCAGACCGATGCGAAGGTTAGCTGTCAAGTCTAATTCGCGGGCAAGATTGCGAAGGACACTCTGGAAAAAAGTGTCGATGGTTTCTACACGGAAATAGTTGTAGTTGTGTAGCAACTGGTGAAGAGCTTCGCCTGCACGTTGGCTGACCTGAGACTCGGAAAGACCTGACGCAGCAACAATGTGTTGCAGGTAATCCGATGAATCGGGCAGCTTTTTCCATATTCCATAAAGCTGGCTGAGGATACGCATCTTCATCTCTTCCGTTGCTTTGTTTGTGAAAGTCACGGCTAAGATGGAACGATAACTCATCGGATTTTTGACGAGTAGCTTGATATATTCTGTTGCCAGCGTAAAAGTCTTTCCGGAACCGGCACTGGCTTTGTAGATAGTTAGTGGTTTTACCATCTTCTGAATATTTCTACGGTGAATTTGCAACCAAATTCTTGGATTTTACCTCCGAGCAGATTGGTGAAGACTGCTGTGGAGAAATAGCGATTGGTCAATCCGTAACCCAGTTCGAAATAGGGTCTGGTGTGCTGTATGGAAAGTGCACTAACATAGAGACGTTCTATTTCAATATATCGCCCAATAAGTGGCAGGTAAGAGAGAAGCAACATTGGTGTATCGAATGATGCATGTCCTCGAACATAATAGTTTGATTGGTTGTACCATGAACTGCTGAGCAACTGGAACTGGCCGGCCCAGTCGTCTTCCCAACCTGTAGGAAGGTTGTTGTCGCGGAAATTTTCGTAGTCAACAAAGTAATTGGAATTACGCTGAGTGTAAAAACCAGCACTACCTCGCAAGTTCAGAATGCGCAAACCGCGTAAGCGTTTTAGATAGGAAGCATCAAACTCCCAACGCTGATAGTCGAGATTAGCACCGAACACACCCTGGATACTTTGTTCGAAGTTGGCAGTCAAAGTTGGTCCATTGCGCCATGGGGTTAGCCTGACAGTCAGTAGGGGAGCGAAGCTTCGGAAATCCCAATCCAATCCAGCTTCCTCCATGAGTTCCGAATTTAAGGACTTACGCCGGTGGAATACCAAGCCTGTCATGATTTCCAGCCAATCGTAGGCGACAACATTATTAACAGCTCGAATATGCATATCCTTGAAATCAGGCATACTGATAGTATCACCCATGATACGATGAAAATCATCTGCCAACGTACTATTCGAGGTGTGGTTGCCGTTGGCCCATGTGATTTGTGCGTAACCATTGCGTTTAGGATTATAGGTCATACGCAGAGGAACTTCGTAGAAAAACTGATTCAGTTTGAAGTTATAACCGAACTGCGGGTTTAGCGTCAAATAGCGGTAAGCATTCCAACTGTATTTGAAACCGAGTTTTAATTTGTAGCTGATACCTCGACTCTTGCTATAACCAAGATAAAGTGGGTTTAGCAAAGGTGAAAAGCGCATGGATACGGCACCGACATCAGAACTGTTGCCATTGATGAGGTTATAGCCAATAATATCCCATCCTAGTGTCTTTAGCCATTCACTTTTATGATGGTGCTCCACCTGAGTTGAGTCCACAGCGGTAGTATCTTTTGATGCATTATGGATGCTGTCATATCGGGCATAGATTTCCTGTTCACGTTGGTTCAGCGGGATGGGTCGTAACTCTTCCATCAAAGTACGGTCTTTCTCGTTGTCGAGTGAGTCAGGGAGCGTTTGTGGGCAATCATAAACTGCTGTAAAATTGGCAGTCACCTGATTTCCTAAGAAATTGAACCTTGCATCAGTAGTACACCGCAAAGGTAGTTTTGACTGCGTATTTTTCGCATTCATTTCAGCCGATACTTTGAAGGCGACCATATCGAACTCGCCTTCAAAATCAACTGACTGCAGTCTGCCTGTATTGACGTCGACAGTAGCGAAGCCTTTTACCAACTGGGTGTTTTTCTTAATAGGCGCAAAGCGGATGACGGCCATGTTATCCTCTACTAACCTTATTTTATAATTATATAAGAAACTGTTTCCCTTGTAAAAGGGTGAGAGAATATGGTCTGGATAAAGTGTGTCGTCATAGAAATCAGGGGTGCTGAATTCTAATAGGATGGGCATTGCTGTGCGCTGTCGAGGAATGGTTCCCCACACGACTTGTCTTTTTACGTCGTATTCATCAACATCGCGGAATTTTAGTTTGCAATAGGCCTCACCCACATAATGACGGTCGCCCGATGCAATGACATACATCGTAGGCACCAGAAACAATAAGGCGTTGCGTCGATCCATGCCAAAGCTATAACGCATATATACGTTTTGTTCTATTCCATTAACTGGAATAGTAAAGTTTCGCCGGTAGTTCCAAACTCGATTCAATATCAATGAGTCTGTTGAACTGCGGGCCAAACAAAAGCTGGACATGAGTGTCATCATGCCCAGCATCAATATCATTATGCGTAGCTTCTGATTCACGACCCCAAAATTACGAAAAAAAATTGGAGTCACAAAACTTTTAGCCCAAATATTTCATTAAGATGCGTGCATTGCCCGAATCGCGGAGCTTTGCAATGCTCTTTTCGCGAATTTGACGTACACGTTCACGAGTCAAGCCCAGTTGGTCGCCAATCTCTTCAAGGCCTTTTTCGTGGCAACCAATACCGAAACATTCGCGGATGATAGTAATTTCGCGTTCTTTTAATACTTTTTGTAGTACGTTGTTCAGTTCAAGTGCCATTGACTCATGATCAACCTGACGGTCAGTGCGGGAATCATCACCAGAAGCCATCACGTCCAACATACAATTGTCCTCTCCATCCTGGAAAGGAGCATCAATTGATACATGATGACCGTCAGCCATCATAGATTGCGAGATTTTCTCTTCGTCCAGGCTTGTAGCATCACTCAATTCCGAGATGGACGGATGACGCTGGTTCTCCTGCTCAAACTTGTTAATCTCATGATTAATCTTACTCAATGAACCTACTTGGTTGAGAGGCAGGCGGACGATACGACTTTGCTCTGCGATAGCCTGTAGAATGCTTTGGCGAATCCACCATACAGCATATGAAATAAATTTGAAGCCTCGAGTCTCATCGAACTTCTGTGCAGCCTTAATAAGGCCAATGTTACCCTCGTCGATAAGGTCAGTCAGCGTCAATCCCTGATGCTGATACTGCTTAGCGACGGATACTACGAATCGGAGGTTTGCCGTTACCAGTCTGTCCTTGGCACGCTCGCCCTCAGGACCACCCTTACGGATCTTCTGAGCCAGTTCGATTTCTTCATCGATGCTAATCAATGGTGCACGACCGATTTCAACCAGATATTTATCCAGTGCCTCACTCGAACGGTTCGTAATACTCTTCTGAATCTTTAATTGTCTCATCTTAAAAACTTTCTTAAAACGTCTTAATCGCCTGATAATCAGGAACGTGTGCAAAATATTACTTTTAAAAGCGGTGCAAAGTTACGAAAAAAAACGGCTCGTTGTTCTCCAACGGGTCGTTTTTTTACTTAAAAAATATTAAAGAGCTGATTTCTTATTATTCGTCAATTGCTGTTATTTTCTTCTTCAGTTTGTCAACGTAAGCATCGATCGTGGCAACTGCAACGATGTTCATAACGTCTCGTACAGATGCTCCAAAGTCGACGAAGTGGATTGGTTTATTAAGTCCTACTTGTATTGGACCAATGATTTCGGCATCTGCTCCCAGCATCTGCAACATTTTGTATGATGAACGTGCAGATGTGAGGTTGGGGAATACAAGCGTATTCACTTTTTTGCCCTTCAGACGTGTGAATGGATATTGTTCATCACGCAAATCATCGTCGAGAGCAAAACCTAACTGCAGTTCTCCGTCAATGGGAAGATCGGGATAACGCTCCTGCATGTACATTGTGGCATTTTTTACTTTCAGTGCGCCTTCGCTTTGGCTACTACCGAAATTAGAGTGGCTTATCATGCCTACAACAGGCTTTTCATTAAAGAATCTAACGCTTTTGCTTGCTAGTTTCGCGATATCGATAAGAGTCTCTGTATCAGGGTTCTCGTTGACCAGCGTGTCTGCTATGTAGAGTGTACCGCGGGTAGAATTGATGATGTGCATTGCTGCAAAATGCTTGTATTGCGGACGGATGCCAATGACTTCTTTTACAACCTTAATCGTATTCGAGTACTTTGTATAAAGTCCCGTAAGGAATGCGTCAGCCTCACCGGTTTCAACCATCATCATACCGAAATAGTTGCGTTCGAACATCTTATCGTTCGCTTCCTGAAATGTATAACCTTCACGTTGGCGTTTCTCTGTAAGGATACGGGCATAACGTTCGCGACGCTCTTGTTCACTAGGATGACGCAGGTTGACAATCTCAATACCCTCGATATTCAAATCGAGTTTTTTGGCAAGTTTGGCAATGTACTCGTCATTACCCAGTAGAATAGGATGACAAATGCCTTCAGCCTTGGCTTGAACAGCAGCTTTTAGCATAGTAGGATGAACAGCCTCTGCGAATACCACTCTTTGTGGATGGTTGGCTGCTGTGGCATAGAGCTTTTGGGTAAGCTTTGTCTCCTGACCCAGCAATATGCTTAGCGATTTCTTGTATTCTTCCCAGTTGGTAATCTTTTTGCGTGCAACACCACTGTCTATTGCAGCTTTAGCTACAGCTGCTGATACTTCAGTAATCAGTCGTGGATCAACGGGTTTCGGGATAAAGTAATCACGACCGAAACTAAGGTTATTGACCTTATACACGTCATTAACCACATCGGGAACGGGCTGCTTGGCCAAATCGGCAATGGCGTGAACGGCGGCTAACTTCATTTCTTCGTTGATGGCTGTGGCATGAACGTCCAATGCACCGCGGAAGATGTATGGGAAACCTATGACATTGTTGATCTGGTTCGGATAGTCCGTACGACCTGTTGACATCAGCACATCAGGACGTGCATCCATGGCGTCTTCATAGGAAATTTCAGGAACAGGATTGGCCAATGCAAAAATGACAGGGTCTTTGGCCATTGACTTCACCATATCTTTTGAAAGCACGTTACCTTTGGATAATCCTACGAAAACATCAGCGTCTTTGATAGCTTCTTCCAGCGTGTGAATGTCTTTACGGCTGGTAGCAAAGAATCTCTTTTGCTCGTTTAGGTCCTGGCGTTCAACGGAAATGACGCCCTTTGAGTCGAGCATGACAATGTTTTCCTTTTGGGCACCAATGGCCATATATAATTTAGTACACGAGATAGCTGCAGCACCAGCACCATTGACAACAATACGGACTTTTGCAATGTCTTTTCCTATAACCTCCAATGCATTTTTTAGTCCTGCAGCAGAGATGATGGCGGTGCCATGTTGGTCGTCGTGCATCACTGGAATGTCAAGTGTCTTTTTCAAGCGTTCCTCAATATAGAAACACTCAGGAGCCTTGATGTCCTCGAGGTTGATACCGCCAAAGGTTGGCGCAATCTTCTCTACTGCCTCACAGAATTTCTCTGGGTCTTTTTCGTCAACTTCGATGTCAAAAACGTCTATTCCACCGTAAATCTTAAAAAGCAGTCCCTTACCCTCCATAACGGGCTTTCCGCTCATTGCACCGATATCACCTAAACCGAGAACGGCAGTTCCGTTGGATATCACTGCCACAAGATTTCCTTTGTCGGTATATCTATAGGCATCATCCGGATTTTCCTGTATTTCCAAACAAGGGTAAGCCACTCCAGGGGAATAGGCCAGTGACAGGTCTGTTTGTGTACGATACGCTTTAGTTGGTTTTACTTCAATTTTACCAGGCCGGCCTGATTCATGATATTGCAGGGCGGCCTCTTTCGAAATCTTTACCATTTTTTATTATATAAGTTAAGTTGTTTAGAATTCAGTAAACGATAGAGGCATCAGCTGTTTTATACTATCCAGGACATATACACAGCGCTGACCATAAAGAAGTATACGAACGGGATGCTGAAAGCGAGTCTCGGTCTCAATAAGTACCTGTCGGCAGGTACCACAGGGACTAACCGGCTCTTCGGTAAACTCTCCTTCTCTGCTGCGGGCTGCAATGGCCAACATAACGACAGGCTGGTCAGGATATTGTGCACCAGCTGCAAAAATAGCTGAACGTTCAGCGCATATGCCAGCCGGAAAAGCCGCATTTTCCTGATTACACCCAATGTAAGTTGCTCCGTTCTGTAGTTTTAATGCAGCTCCTACATGAAAGAGTGAATAAGGACTGTATGAACGGTTTGTGCCTTCAATGGCTTGTTCAATTAACGAACGCTCTTCGGGTGTCAGTTCATCCATTTGAGCTTCCCAAATACGGGGTTTTACCTCTATTTCCTTCATAATCTTTCAATTTTTGTTGCAAATTTAATTATTTTTCTCTACTTTTGCAAAATAATTCAGATATTTATTCATGAAACGAACAATATTTTCACTTTTCAGCCTGTTTTTGGTGCTCCAAACGGCTCTTTCGCAGTCAATGTCCTGGAATCAGCGTTATCAGGATTATTTCAATCTATATAAGGATATTGCTATTGAACAAATGCAGAAATATCATATTCCTGCAAGTATTACGTTGGCTCAGGGTGTACTTGAGTCCGGAGCCGGAAGAAGTGAATTGGCCACCAGAGGCAACAATCACTTTGGCATCAAATGTAATGGATGGACGGGGCGTAAAGTTTACCATGACGATGACGAGCGTAACGAATGCTTCCGTGCATACGATAATGTTTATGAGAGTTTCAAAGACCATTCGGTGTTCCTGACTACAAGCAAACGCTATAGCAGTCTTTTCCAACTGAAACTGACTGACTATAAAGGATGGGCAAAAGGGCTGAAGGCCTGTGGTTATGCTACAAGTCCAACTTATGCTACAAAACTGATAGAGATTATTCAGCTCTATAAACTATATCAATATGATACGGCTAAGGAATATGATAAATTCCAAGCCCAGCAGGTTAAGAATGGTGACCTTCGTCAAATCTATTTCTTTAACAAGAACTATTATTTGAAAGCCCGTAAAGGTGATACTTTCCGTAGCATAGCTGAAGAAGTGGACATCTCCTATCGTAAACTTGCTAAATATAACGAACGCAATAAAAATGATAAATTGGAAGAGGGAGAAATTGTTTGGTTGAAGAAGAAACGCAGCAAGGCTCCCAAGGACTACAAGGGGCGCATGCATTATGTTAAGAAAGGCGAGTCAATGTACTCTATCTCACAACTTTACGGAATAAAGTTAAAGAAACTATATAAGTTGAACGACCTTCCTCCGACCTATCAGATTCGGGTAGGTGAAGCATTAAGACTTAGGTAGTCAGTCTTTCAGAAGATTGTTAAGAAAATTATCCAAATCACTGTCGAGGTCTTTCATTAGTTCTTCGTCAATGATGACAATGTCGTCATCAACCAGATAGAGTTCTTCTACGTTCTCATGGTCTTCATCTTCCAATACGAAGGAATAGGGTTTCAGGATTGACATTTCCTCAATCTGTTTCTTTTGCTTGTTTAAGACATTTCGAATCACCGTAGCCACATCCTCATAGAATGTGTCTTCCTTGTTGTCAATCCATTGCTCTACGACGCAACGGGTTATTTCCTTGTCGTCATCATCAAATGCCGTCAATTCACCGGATTCCTGGCTGACTCTCAAATGAATGTCTGTCAGTTGATTGGCCTCTTCCATTGGCGGGAATTTGTCAGCTACTTTTCGTAATGCTCGCTCCACTTGTTGAAACGTTTGTTCGTTTGCTTTCATCTTTTTATGCTTTTATCGTCGCAAAAGTAGGAAAAAAAAGCAGAAAATGCAAACGTTTTCGAGTTTTTTTCAAAAAAACTTAAATATTTACATCTTTAATTCATATTTTTGTCGTACCTTTGCATTGCAAACATGAGATTGCAAAACTAATGAGTACTAAAATAAGTCATTCGGGGGTTATAGAACGTGTTGAAAAGGATAGGGTGCAAGTACGCATTGTCCAGACTTCAGCTTGTGCTGCTTGTAAAGTAGCCGGATACTGTAATGCATCAGAGTCAAAAGAAAAGTTGATTGACGTGTTTTGTACCAATAGTGCTGCTTACGAACTGGGGCAGCATGTGGTGGTAAACGCCTCTGGTAGTGTTGCAGCACGGGCCTTATTATGGGGATTCGGACTTCCCTTTATAGTTCTTATTGTTGTGCTGATATTTGTATTGTTGCTGACGTCTAACGAAGGCCTTGCCGCGTTATGTGCTTTGGCTGCTCTTATTCCATACTATTTCGTGTTGTGGCTGATGCGCGACCAGATGCGCGACCAGCTTAACTTTTGGATAGAATAAACATATTAAAACAAATAATAAAAAACTAGTAACTTTATGAATTTCATTTTGATTGCAGTATTAGTGCTGGGCGCTATCGGACTGATTGCCGCCCTCGTGCTGTATGTCTGCTCCAAGAAGTTCTATGTCTACGAAGACCCTCGCATAGCTCAGGTTACTGAGCAACTGCCGGGTGCCAACTGCGGTGGATGTGGCTTCGCTGGATGTGGCGGCTTGGCTGATGCCCTTGTTAAGGGTGCCGATGCTGGCAGTCTTGAGGGACTGATGTGTCCTGTGGGCGGACAAGAAGTGATGGGTAAGGTGGCCGACCTTTTGGGAATGGCCATTGCCAACGGTGAACCAATGGTCGCCGTAGTACGTTGTAACGGAACCTGTGAGATGCGTCCAAAGATTGCCGAGTACAGTGGTCTGCGCACGTGTGCAGCGATGAATTCTTGTGGTGCTGGTGAGACGGCTTGCGGATTCGGTTGTCTGGGCTGTGGTGACTGTGTCGCAGCTTGTCAGTTTGATGCCATCCACATGAATCCTGAAACCGGACTTCCCGAGGTCGATGAAGAGAAGTGTGTGGCTTGTGGCGCTTGCGTCAAGGCTTGTCCGCGTCACATCATCGAGCTCCGCAAGAAAGGACCAAAGGGACGCAAAGTGTTTGTGTCATGTGTCAACAAGGACAAGGGTCCTGCAGCCATGAAGGCTTGTAAGGCTGCTTGCATCGGTTGTGGTAAGTGTGAGAAGGAGTGTCAGTTTGGTGCCATCACCATTGAGAACAACGTTTCGTATATCGACCACACGAAGTGCCGCCTGTGCCGTAAGTGTGTGGCTGTTTGTCCTACTGGTTCTATCCACGCCGTGAATTTTCCCGCACCTAAACCTAAAGAAGAAAAGGAGGCCGAAGCATGAAGATAAAGACATTTAGTATTGGTGGTGTTCACCCCGAAGAAAATAAGCTGACCCACGATGCTGTGACACAAGTGGCAGCACTCCCTAAGCAGGCTATTTTCCCGCTTGGTCAGCACATTGGCGCACCTGCCAAACCCGTTGTTGCCAAGGGTGACAAGGTGAAGGTGGGTACGATGATTGCCGAGGCTGGTGGTTTTGTTTCGGCTCCAATTTATTCATCAGTAAGCGGTACCGTTTTCAAAATTGATACCGCTATCGATGCAACCGGCTATCGCAAGCCCGTTATTATAATTAATGTAGAAGGTGACGAGTGGGAAGAAAGTATCGACCGTTCTGACAAGTTGGAACTGGTGAAAGACCACCCTGAACTAACTCCAGAAGAGATTGTGAATCGTATCAAGACCGCTGGTGTTGTTGGAATGGGAGGTGCATGTTTCCCCACCTTCATCAAACTTTGCCCGCCACCTACGGCCAAGGCAGAGTGCGTCATCATTAATGCCGTTGAGTGCGAGCCCTATATCACTGCCGACTTTCGTCTGATGATGGAACATGCCGACGAGATTCTCGTGGGTTTGGAACTGCTGATGAAGGGTGCTAAGGTCACCAAAGGCTACATCGGTATTGAGACCAACAAAATGCCCGCCATCGAACTGCTGACGAAAAAGTGTGCTGAGGTGTTCGGCACCTCAGAATACAGTGTCGAGGTCGTCCCCCTGAAGCAACGCTATCCGCAGGGTGGTGAAAAGCAACTCGTTGATGCCGTCATCAATCGTCAGGTGCCTGCACCTCCTGCCATTCCTGTCAACGTTGGTGCTATCGTGCAGAACGTAGGAACGGCCTTTGCTGTCTATGAAGCTTGTATGAAAAACAAACCCCTCTTCGAGCGCTATACCACCGTGACGGGTAAGAAACTGGCAAACCCCGGCAACTTCCTCGTTCGTATGGGTACGCCGATGAAGGATCTGATTGACGCTTGTGGCGGAATGCCTGAGGGCGACAACAAGTTGTTGGCTGGTGGTCCGATGATGGGTAAGGCCCTGACGTCTACCGAAGTGCCTATCTGCAAGGGTACCAATTCGGTGACCATCATCTCTGGCGAGGAGGCTTTCCGCAAGGAGCCTAACCCCTGTATCCGCTGTGCCAAGTGCGTCAGCGCTTGTCCGATGGGACTCGAACCTTACTTGCTGGCTAAACTCGCTGCTGTTCAGAATTGGGAGCGTGCCGAGCATGAGGAAGTGGTAAGCTGTATCGAGTGTGGCTCGTGCCAATTCACGTGTCCCGCCCATCGTCCGCTGCTCGACAACATTCGCCAGGCTAAGGCTACCGTCATGGGGATCATCCGTGCCCGTGCCGCTGCTGCTCAGAAAAAGTAATAATATAAAAAAGGTATAAAAATACAATGGGAAAATTAATTGTATCACTATCGCCTCACGCACACGGAACAGACACCGTTGAGAAAAACATGTACGGGGTCATCATAGCCCTCATACCTGCTTTGCTCGTGTCGTTCTATTTCTTCGGCATTGGCTCGGTCATTGTCTGTGCGACGAGTGTTGCGGCCTGCGTCTTCTTCGAGTGGGCCATCAATAAGTTTATGATGAAGAACGAGCGCACAACCGTTTGCGATGGCTCGGCCATCCTTACTGGTTTGCTGCTCGGTTTCAACCTCCCCAGCAACCTCCCCATCTGGATCATTATCATCGGTGCACTGTTCGCCATCGGTGTGGCCAAGATGACGTTCGGTGGTCTGGGAAATAATCTCTTCAATCCTGCATTGGTGGGTCGTGCTGCCCTGTTGGTGGCCTTCCCCGCTCAGATGACTACTTGGCCGAAAGTTGGTCAGCTGACGAGTTATCTCGATGCTGAAACGGGTGCTACACCTCTTTATATTATGAAGGAAGCCATCAAGCACGGCGACGCCTCCATTCTCGACCAGCTGCCTTCGTCGCTCGACCTCCTCATCGGCAATCATCCCGATGGCGCTGGTGCTATGGGTGAGATTTGTGCGCTAGCTCTGTTGCTGGGCCTGGCCTACATGCTTTGGAAGAAGATCATCACATGGCACATCCCCGTCTCGATTATCGGTACGGTTTTCATCCTTGCTGCCCTGATGCATTTGGCCAATCCCGCCTATGCCGACCCGTTCGCAGTCATCCTTTCCGGTGGTCTGATGCTTGGTGCCATCTTCATGGCTACCGACTACGTGACGAGCCCGATGACCGCCAAGGGACAGCTTATCTACGGTGTGGCCATCGGTGTGCTGACCATCGTTATCCGCAACTGGGGAGCCTATCCAGAGGGAATGTCGTTCGCCATTCTCATCATGAACGCCTTTACGCCTCTTATTAACACTTATGTCAAACCAAAACGTTTCGGGGAGGTCGCAAAATGAAGAAACTTGAATCATCTTTAATGAATATGGTGCTGGTACTGACGTTGGTAGCAGTCATCATGGGTGGTATTCTCGCTTATGTGAACCATCTCACTGAGGGTCCCATCGCAGAGCAGAAAGAAAAGGCACTGGCAGACGGCATCAAGGCTGTTATGGCATGCAACGACCTCAAGGTGGCAAAGACCGACGAGGTGAAGCAGAACGATGCCAAAGGCAAGGAAATGACGTTCACCGTCTATCAGATTCAGGACGCTCAGGGTAATGACCTCGGTGCTGCTGTCGAGAGTACCACGATGGGCTTCGGTGGCGATTTGAAAGTGCTTGTCGGTTTCGACCCCGAAGGCAAAATTCTGGGTTATACGCTGCTCGAACATGCTGAGACGCCGGGCTTGGGTGCCAAGGCTGACAAATGGTTCCAGAAGGACCAGAAGGGCGACATCATCGGAAAAAATCCTAAGGAGCCGCTGACCGTTTCGAAGGATGGTGGTCAGGTGGATGCCATCACGGCCTCGACCATTACCAGCCGTGCCTTCCTCTTGGCTATCAACAATGCTTACAACGCCTACAAGGCTACGCCCGCTACGGACGGCGAAACTGGTGCAACGAAACAAAATCAGTAATAAACTATGAATTATATAAGTATCATTAAAAATGGCATCGTCAAGGAGAACCCCACGTTCGTCCTGATGCTCGGTATGTGTCCCACGCTGGCCACTACCACCTCTGCCATGAACGGTATGTCGATGGGCTTGGCAACGATGGCCGTGCTCATCTGCACCAACGTTGTGATTTCGTGCCTGAAGAGTGTTACGCCCGACAAGGTGCGCATCCCCGTATTCATCGTGGTTATTGCCGCTTTCGTGACGATGTTGCAGTTGGTCATCAAGGCCTATCTGCCTGACATCGACGCCGCGCTAGGACTGTTCATTCCCCTGATTGTCGTAAACTGCATCATCCTCGGTCGTGCCGAGGGCTTTGCCAGCAAGAATTCTCCTGTTGCCTCGCTGTTCGACGGCATTGGTATCGGTCTCGGCTTCACCCTCGGTCTGACGCTGTTGGGTATCTGCCGCGAGGTGCTGGGTTCTGGTTCTGTCTTCGGCTTCACGCTGTTGCCTGAGACCTACAACATCCTGCTCTTCGTGCTCCCTCCGGGTGCTTTCATCATGCTGGGATTCCTCATTGCGATTGTCAACAAGATAAGGTCGTAATAACGAAATAACGTAATAACGAAATAACGACAACTATGGAATATATTTTGATTTTCATTAGCGCGATATTCGTCAACAATATCATCCTGTCGCAGTTCCTCGGCATCTGTCCTTTCCTCGGTGTGTCGAAGAAGGTCGATACCTCACTCGGTATGTCCGCAGCTGTGGCATTCGTGCTGACATTGGCCACCATCGTTACATGGCTGGTGCAGACCTATGTGCTGGAACCCAACGGACTGCAATATCTGCAGACCATCGCCTTCATCCTCGTCATTGCATCGCTGGTACAGATGGTCGAGATTATCCTCAAGAAGGTGTCGCCCGCACTCTATCAGGCACTAGGCATCTTCCTGCCGCTCATCACCACCAACTGTGCTGTGCTGGGTGTGGCCATCCTCGTCATTCAGAAGGACTACAACTTGATCCAGTCGGTGGTCTATGCCTTCTCGACAGCTATCGGCTTCGGACTGGCACTGACAGTCTTTGCAGGCATGCGCGAACAACTTGAACTGGTGAAGATTCCCAAGGGCATGCAGGGCATGGCCATCGTCATGCTCTCCGCCGGATTACTGAGCCTTGCCTTCATGGGCTTCTCGGGCGTCGACGGCGGTCTGAAGGTTCTCTTCGGTCTCGACTGATTCCTCTCAGATTATACCATTCTCCGTTTTGGCGGAGTGTGGCGTTCTCTCTTTGAGAGTGTGGCCTTGCAATGCAATCCATTTTACCGGCACTAAACTCAGACTTTACCGCCACTAAAATCGAGGTTTAGTGCCGGTAAAGTGTTTTTTTTACTTTTTCGCATTGTATTTCGGAAAAAATGCGTATATTTGCACCGTATTATCAAAAGTTATCAACCAAAACGGAATAAAATGAATAAACGAGTGAAGAAATGGATTAAGCGCGTGCTGCTGTGGGGAATCGGACTGCCCGTGGCACTTATTATTGCGTTGTATGTTACTTTTGAATTCTTACCAGATGAGTATGGCGATCGTGCTGCGAACTGGTGTCTATCGTTGTTTATTCCTATTCAAGACTATGAAGCGGCAAATAGGGATGCTGCCCTGATATTTGCTCAGACAAATCAAAAAAACTATGAAGCGGCACTCACTCTCTGCGATAGTCTCGAAGGGCGTTCGAAGTTACCAGCGACAACGCTCAATTACCTGAGGGCAATCTCATATCAGAACATGAACCAACCCAAGTTGGGGGAATTCTATTTTAGAAAAGTGCTGGAGTCTTTTACTGGCGATGACTATGAGTTGCTTGATTATGCTATGGCGGGATATCATCTCAGCATCCTGCTAAATGCCAAGAACGACTACGAGGGTGCACTGAAAGTGCTCATGCCCGTCATCGCTACGACCAAGGAACATGAGGCCAATATCTTGATGCCTTATGATAAGGTGTCCACTTTATTAGTGGCGATGGGCAAGAACCTGGTTGCCTTGGGCCGCTTCGACGAGGGCGAGCATCAGTTTCAGGAAGCCATAGAGGCCTACAAACGCAATGCGTCGCGTTACGTCAAGTACGACATCACGGCCAGTGTCGATTTCACCAACGATACCACCTATTACGACGTAAGGCAAGGGGTCGCTGCCGCTGCTTCGCAGGCATATCTCAACAAGGGTCTTTACGAACGTGCCGCCACTTGGCTCGAAGTGAGCAAAGAGGCCCTTTCTTATATTCAGGAACATTGCGATTTAGCAAGGTATAATTTTGACACTCGGCTCTTCCGCCAGCAACTCACTGAGGCGCGGCTGTTGGCACATCAAGGTAAACTTGAAGAGGCCGAAAAGGTGTTCCGCCAGCGTTATGACAGCAGTCGTGACATGAGTGAAGTGGTAAAGCGTGAATGTGCACATTATCTGCTTGAGACCCACCAATGGCAAGAGGCTATCGACCTGTATCATAGGAGCGACTCGTCAGACACCGACTCTACGCAGATGACCCTCGACGGCATCACCCAAACGCTCGTTCCGCAATATCAGGCTTGGCGCAATATGGGTAACAATCAAAAGGCGATTGCGATGGCCGACAGTATTACCAGCGTCCTCGACAGTGCCATTGTGCGCTGGCGCAACAGCGACGCCATGGAGCTCGCCACCATCTACGACACGCAAGGCAAGGAGGCACAGATAGCCCAAAAGCAGGCAGCCCTGACGCGACTCTGGTGGATAGCCACGATGGTTGTGCTCGGACTGGTGATTCTGTCGTTCATCATCTACACCATCTACCGTCGCCGCATCACGAAGATGCAGGCCGTACAGGAGCGCATAGAATCGGAGCTGCGCATTGCCCGCGACATCCAGATGTCAATGGTGCCGAGTTTGTTCCCTGAACGTGAAGGACTGGATATGTATGCCTCGATGACTCCTGCCAAGGAGGTTGGCGGCGACCTGTACGGCTATCTGCTGATGGGCGACAAGCTCTATTTTGCCGTTGGCGACGTGTCGGGAAAGGGTGTTCCTGCCTCGCTCTTCATGGCACAAGCCACGCGACTGTTCCTAACTCTCGCCAAGCAAGGCATGATGCCCGCAGAGATCTGCACCCGCATCAACGATGCACTCAGTGGCGACGACAACGCGAACGGTATGTTTGTCACCTTCTGGCTCGGATTGCTTGACCTCACGACGGGGCATCTCGACTTCTGCAATGCTGGCCATAATCCTCCCGTCATTGGCGGTGACGAACATCACGGCGAATTCCTCGATATGATTCCCAATGCACCTATCGGTTTGTGGCCCGGACTGGAATACGAAGGGGAGGAGATTGATTCTATCAAGGGCCGTCCGCTGTTTATCTATACCGACGGACTCAACGAAGCCGAGAATCCGCAGCAGGAACAATTCGGCGACGACCGCCTGTTGGATTTCCTGCGCAATACGCATTTCGATACCGCCCAGCATGTTATCGAAGCGCTCAAGGCTGAGGTTGAAACCCATCGCAATGGTGCTGAACCTAACGACGACTTGACGATGATGTGTCTGCGGATATAAAATAAATTGCGTTTTATTTTGTATTTCGCTCAATTTGCACTACCTTTGTAGCCATTATGATGGAAGTAAGAGTAAAGGATAGTGCTTTGCGCGAGGCGGCAGCCGAGGGAATGGATGCCTTCGTAGGCTGTTTTGTCGGTGCGATAAAGGAAGCCATTGGCGGCGAATTGACTGCCGAGACGATGGCTGAGTTGAACAGCGACCAAGTGACGCTGTTGGCTTGGGATGTGTTGCACGAAGAGGTGATGGACGGCGGTTTCGTACAGCTGATTCACAACGGCTACGGTCCGTTCATCTTTAAGAACCCGTTGGCCAAGGCATTGAAACTATGGGGATTGCGCGAATTGTCCAAGCTGATCTATAGCGCGCATACCTTATATATAAAATATGGTGAGCAGATAGAACGCGACTGCACGGACGACGAGTTCATGGCGCTGTTCGAGCAGTATCCCGAGTTCGACGACTTGGACGATACGTTCGTTGAGGAAGAAGAAAAGTGGACTGCCGACATTGCTCACTATATCGACGAAAACATCGAACGATTTGCAACGATTGAGACATGAACTTTTGGAGCAGCAAGAGCAAAATCGAACTCGTTCGAATTTTGCCGAGTCGTGACAAAAGTCATGGAACGAAGTGACATAACGTTGAACGACGTATGATTTAAAAGACGACAGACAATGAATAAAGACGAAGAACTGATCAGGAAGAAAAGTCCTGTCAACATAAAGAACAAAAAGGCGGGTTTCGAGTATTTCTTCATCGAGACCTACACCGCCGGCATCGTGCTTACGGGGACGGAAATCAAGAGTATCCGTCTTGGCAAGGCGTCGCTGGTGGACACGTATTGTACCATCATCAACGGCGAGCTGTGGGTGAAGGGCATGAACATTTCGCCGTATTTCTACGGGTCGTATAACAACCACGAGATGAAGCGCGACAGGAAGCTGCTGTTGACGCACCGCGAGATTCAGAAACTGGCGTCGGCCACGAAGCAGACGGGTTATACCATTGTGCCGCTATTGGTATTCATCGACGAAAAAGGCCGTGCGAAGATGGACATTGCGCTCTGCAAGGGTAAGAAGGAGTTTGACAAGCGCCAGACCCTGAAGGAGAAGGAAGACCGCCGCGAAATGGACCGCGCCATGAAGAAGTACAAGTAAGAAGTTTAAGGGGTTCAAGAAGTTTAAGAAGTTTAAAGAATATAAGTAGTTCAAGAATATGAGAAGATTATTGACGATAGTATTGTTGATGTTTGCGCTGGTAGTGTCGGCGCTGCACAAGAGGGAGTTCCGCGGTGCGTGGATTCAGTGCGTGAATGGACAGTTCAAGGGCATGGGTACCGAGGCGATGAAAAAGACGCTGACTTATCAGCTGAACGAATTGCAGAAAGACGGCTGCAACGCCATCATTTTCCAGGTGCGCCCCGAGTGCGATGCGCTCTACGAGAGCAATATCGAGCCGTGGAGCTATTATTTGACTGGCGAACAGGGCACAAAACCCTATCCCTATTGGGATCCGCTGGCGTGGATGGTCAACGAGTGCCACAAGCGCGGCATGGAACTGCACGCATGGATTAATCCCTATCGTGCCAAGACGAAAGTGGCGCACAGCAATGCCCGCAACCACGTCGTCGTGCAACATCCCGAGTGGACCTTCCAGTACGACGGTCTGACGCTGTTGGACCCTGCCCAGCAGGCCTGCCGTGACTACATCTGCGACGTCGTCCGCGACATCGTGACGCGCTATGATGTCGACGGTTTGCACATCGATGACTACTTCTATCCATATCCTGTGGCAGGCGTAAAAATTCCCGACGATGCACAGTATCGCGCCAACAGCAACGGCATCAACAATCGTGGCGACTGGCGCCGCTATAACGTCAATCTGTTTATCGAACAGCTCTACCGCACCGTTCACGACGCCAAGCCGTGGGTGAAGGTCGGCGTTTCGCCCTTTGGCATCTATCGCAATCAGAAGAGCGACCCCAACGGCAGTCGTACTAATGGTTTGCAGAACTACGACGACCTCTATGCCGACGTGCTGCTGTGGGATGCCAAAGGTTGGATGGACTATTGCGTGCCTCAGATCTATTGGGAGATTGGCAATCGTGCGGCTGACTACGACGAGCTCATCCATTGGTGGAACAAGCATATAACGAAGAGCGATTTGTACATTGGTGAAGACGTCGAGCGCACCGTGAAATTCTCCGACCCGAAAGACCCCAACAGTCATCAGCAGGCTGCCAAGATGTCGCTCCACCAGCAGCTGCCCCGCGTAAAGGGTACCGTGCTGTGGTATGCGAAGGCCGCTGTCGATAATGTCGGCAATTATGGCACCAATCTGCGCAAGGTCTATTGGCGCACGCCGGCTCTGCAGCCTGTCATGGAACACATCGACAAAAAGGCGCCCAAGAAGGTTCGCAAGGTGAAGCGCTTCGATTTCGACGGCCAGAACGTGTTGATGTGGTTGCCGCCCAAGAGCAAGGACTGGAAGAATGAAGCCACGCGCTATGCCGTCTATCGTTTCGAGAAGGGCGAGTCGACGAGTAACCTTGACGGTGCTCACCTGAAGGCCATCACCGCCAATCCTTTCTACGAGGTGCCTGCCAACGAACAGCTGCCGTGCGTGTACATTGTCACAGCTCTCAACCGCTTGCAGAACGAGAGCAAGGGCGTGAAGGCGAAAATCAAGAGGTGAGAGGTGAGTAGTGAGAGGTGAGATATAAAAAGAGGTCCTATTTCAGGGCCTCTTTTATGTATTTCGGAGTGTAGCCTTTTTTGCTCTTTGCTACGGCTTCGGGCGTACCTGTCGTGAGGATGGTGCCGCCACCGCGTCCGCCTTCGGGGCCCATGTCGATAATCCAGTCGGCCAGTTTGATGACGTCCAGGTTATGTTCGATGATAATCACCGTGTTGCCTTTGTCCACCAGCGTTTGCAGTACGCCCATCAGGATGCGGATGTCCTCGAAGTGCAGGCCCGTTGTTGGTTCGTCGAGGATGTACAGCGTCTTGCCCGTATCCTTCTTCGACAGTTCCGTGGCGAGCTTTACGCGCTGGCTCTCACCGCCCGATAGCGTCGTTGAAGGCTGGCCCAGTTTGATATAACCCAGTCCGACATCCTGAATGGTTTTGATTTTCCGCAGGATGTCCGGCACGTTCTCGAAGAATTCGCAGGCCTGGTTGATGGTCATATCCAGCACGTCAGCTATCGACTTGCCTTTGAATCGCACCTCCAGCGTCTCGCGGTTGTAACGCTTGCCGTGACATTCCTCGCACGGCACTTGGATGTCGGGCAGGAAATTCATCTCAATGGTCTTGTAGCCATTGCCGCCGCACGTCTCGCAGCGACCGCCCTTCACGTTAAACGAGAACCGGCCGGGCTTATATCCGCGAATCTGCGCCTCGGGCAGGTTCACAAACAGACTGCGGATATCCGAGAACACGCCCGTATAGGTTGCTGGATTCGATCGCGGCGTCCGTCCGATAGGACTCTGGTCGACGTTCACCACCTTATCAATATGCTCCAGTCCTTCGATGCTTTCGTAGGGCATCGGAGCCTGCAGCGAGCGGTAGAAATGCTTCGATAGAATGGGGTAGAGTGTCTCGTTGACCAGCGTCGATTTACCCGACCCCGACACGCCTGTCACGACGATGAGCTTGCCCAACGGAAATTCTGCGGTGACGTTCTTCAGGTTGTTGCCTGTGCATCCGCGCAGTACCAGTGATTTGCCGTTGCCTTCGCGGCGGTAGGTTTTGTTGGGGTCGGCAGGCAGAGTAGGGAGGGGGATGCGCATCTTGCCATTCAGGTATTGCGCCGTGATGGTGTCCGTCTTCAGCATCTCGTCAATAGTGCCCTGGAACACCACTTCGCCACCTTTGCGCCCAGCCTTCGGACCGATGTCGACAATATAGTCTGCCTGTCGCATCATGTCTTCGTCGTGTTCTACGACGATGACCGTGTTACCCAGGTCGCGCAGTTCCTTCAGCGACGTGATGAGCCGTTGGTTGTCGCGCTGGTGCAGTCCGATGCTGGGCTCGTCCAGAATGTAGAGCACGTTCACCAGTTGGCTGCCTATTTGCGTCGCCAGACGGATGCGCTGACTCTCGCCGCCCGACAACGATGCCGACTGGCGGTTCAGTGCCAGATAGTCCAGTCCCACGTCGAGCAGGAAATCCAGTCGCGTGCGTATCTCCTTCAGTATCTCTGCGGCAATCTGCTGTTGCTGGTGGTCCAGGTGCTGTTCACATTCGTCCAGCCATGCGCGCAACTCGTTCAGGTCCATCGTTGCCAGTTCGGAGATATTCTTGTCCCAGATCTTGTACGACAGCACCTCGCGGTTCAGCCGCAGGCCGTGACACTCGGGACATTCCTTTTCGGCCAGGAATTGGTCGGCCCATTTCTGTCCGCCTGCCGTGTCGTCGTTCTCCATCACCGAGCGCAGGTATTTCACCACACCGTCGAAATCCACGAAGTAGTCGCTCGACGTGTGCACCAGATCCTTGCTGATGCGCACAGGGTCCAGCGTGCCGTAGAGTATCTCGTTCATCGCCTCGTCGGGAATGTCCTCAATGCGTGTTTTCAGTGTACAGTCATACTCCTGCAGAATGGCGTCAATCTGCCAGAATATCATCTGGTTCTTGTATTTTCCCAACGGTGCAATACCGCCTTCATAGATGGTATGCTTGCGGTTGGGAATCACCTTGTTGATGTCTATCTCGTTGATATATCCCAGTCCCTTGCAACGCGGACAAGCCCCTTGCGGTGAGTTGAATGAGAAGGTGTTAGGCGCTGGTTCACTATAGGAGATGCCTGTCGTGGGACACATCAGCCGTCGTGAGAAGTAACGCACCTTCTCCGTGTCGTAATCCATCACCATGATGAGCCCTTCGCCCTGCTTCATGGCAATCTGCACGGTCTTCTTCAGACGTTCGTCGGCACCTTTCACGGCCATGCGGTCAATGACTACTTCGATGTCGTGATTCCTGTATCGGTCCACCTTCATGCCCTGCGTCAGTTCCTGCAGCTCTCCGTCCACGCGGATATGCAGATAGCCCTTCTTCCGCATGCTCTCAAACAGCTCGCGGTAGTGACCCTTACGCCCCTGCACCAGCGGCGCCAGTATCAGTATCTTCCGACCCTGATAGTCGTTCGTGATCATCTCGATGACCTTCTCCTCCGTGTATTTCACCATCGGCTCGCCGGTCTCGTAGCTGTATGCCTTGCCGGCACGCGCAAAGAGCAGACGCAGATAGTCGTACACCTCTGTCGTCGTGCCTACCGTCGAACGCGGGTTCTTGTTCGTCGTCTTCTGTTCGATGCTGATGACGGGCGACAGTCCCGTAATCTTATCCACGTCGGGCCGTTCCATGCCTCCGAGGAAGTTGCGCGCATAGGCCGAGAACGTCTCGATATAGCGGCGTTGCCCTTCGGCAAAGATGGTGTCGAAAGCCAGACTCGACTTTCCGCTTCCGCTCAGTCCTGTGACGACTGTCAGCGAGTTGCGCGGAATTTCGACGTCTATGTTCTTGAGGTTATGTACGCGTGCACCCCAGACGTTGATTTTCGTATCGCTCATGGTTTACTGTTCCGAGTTGGTCGTGTCGTCGTTATGGCGTCTTATCAGGTTCACGTCGCGGCGGATGTTATATTCCTTGCCGTCGGCTCCGCGCGCATTCACCAGTACGAAATAGACGCCGTCTTTCACTGGGCTGCCGTTGTATGTGCCGTCCCAGCCTTCGTCAATGTTCGTCCATTCATACAGCTTCTGACCCCAGCGGTTGAAGATGTAGGCATGGAATTCTACGATACTCTTATAACCGCCCGTCTTGCCGTGCGGCTTCGCGCGGTAGATGTCGTTGTGGCCGTCGTCGTTGGGCGAGAAGGCGTTAGGCATCTCCAGATGACTTTCCGATATGGTCACATTGATGCTGGCCGAATCCACCACCTCCTCCTGATATCTCACTATCAGTGTCACCTTTGTCAGTCCCGACTCCGTGAAGGTATGCTCGGGATTCTCTTCGTAACGCACATACGTGTTCTGGCCGTCCACGCCGTTATGCACGAAGCGCCATTCCAGCGTGCTGCCCACTTCGAGGTCGCTTGCGTTCGCCTCGAAACGTACAAGCAGTGGTGCTTCGCCCGTCACGGCCACCGAGTCCACCACCTCCTCTCCGTCCTTTGTGTAGTATGCCTTCGGATTGATGGTGGCCCACGCTGCCGTTGCGGCCATCACCAACGCCATTGCCAATAGGGTTCTTATCTTTTTCATACTTCGTTTTCTTATGAGTCAGCCTGCAAAGTTACGGAAATTTAAGCGCAAAACAAAATATATTCTCTTTTTTTTGCACATTCGCTAAGAATTCTCTATCTTTGCGCAGTAAAACTGCGCGAAGTTGCTCATGCTCGACAAAATGAGCAAGCTCTTTGCACTCGCTAAATCGCAACATTGCAACATGATTCGTCGTATTCTTTGTTACGGATTGTTGCTGTTGATGGGGCTTACGGCCTGCAGTCGGCAGCCGGAAAAGGACATGGAGCCTGGCAACTCCGTGTACTATTGGCGTACGGACCTGCGGATAGACTCCACGGAACGGGCATTCCTGCGGACGTATGACATTAAAAAGGTGTACTGCCGCTATTTCGACGTGGTGCAGAACGATACCGCCACGGGGCCTGTGCCTAATGCGACGATGACGTTTAGCGACAGCATTCCCGAGGGTGTGGAAATCATCCCCACGGTCTATATCACCGAGGATTGCATGCATCGCTGGCACAAGGGGTTGGCAGAGAAGCTGGTTAGACGAATCCGTCAGATGAACGAAACCAACGACATTGCCGGCGTCCGTGAGATTCAGATAGACTGCGACTATACGTCCAAGAGCCGCCGCACATACTACGAATTTCTCGACTCCGTGCGTAGTGCGTGGGGTGGGAGGGTGTCGACGACCATCCGTCTGCACCAACTGTCGATGTCGGCACCGAGGGTGGACTACGGTGTGCTGATGATTTACAATACGGGTGACCCTAACAAGTTTGATGAGCGTAACCCCATTCTCGACCTGCGTGACGTGAAGCCTTATCTGCGTCACCTCAGCGACTATCCGCTGCCGTTGGCGGCTGCTTATCCCGTGTTCAGCTGGTTGCGCACCATCCATGCCGTCAACGTGGAACACACGGTGGAAGCTGACGAAATCCTGCGGGTGAAACATGCCGTCGAACAGGAGCGCCCGACGCTCTCAGCAGCCATCATTACTTACCATTTGGACAAAGATAATATTAACAGATATAAACCAGAGACCTATGAAGAAATTTATCATCATTAGTTTGTTGACCGTTGTGTCGCTGCCCATGCTGGCCTGTGCCGGCATCGGGACGTTCAACTATTATTTGTTTAACCTTTACGACAATGACGACTTTGCCTATCGCATGGAGCGCATCACCAGCAACAACTGGAAGGTGTATATGGGCTTGGGCGAAGACGACTGGTTTTGGTTCAGCGAGGAGAAGGTGACGGAGGTGGCCAAGCAGAAGAACGACGCCCTCATGCAGAGCTACGTCCACCAGTTGGCGCGTTACCTGAAGGTTTGCGACGACGTGCAGGGCGACCAGTGGAACTATCCCACCAAGGAGGAACTGGCGAAGCGCCGTACGACGCTGGAGGCTATCCGCGCCTATGCCAACACGAAGTTGCGCACGCGTCTGCGCAGTCAGCACGGACTGTTGTATATGCGTACGAACATGCTGCTGGGTAATCATGCCGAAAACGTGAAGTTCTGGGAAGAGACCGCCAGCCAGTACATCAACAGCGTCTATAAGGACATGATGCAGAACATCTACGCCGGTGCGCTCTATAAGACCGGACGGACGGAAGATGGCGTCAACATCTTCGTGGAACAAGGCGACTACCGCAGTCTGATGACCATCTACTACAAGCGCCGTTCCTATGCCGCCATCAACGAGGTGTACAATGCCAATCCCAAGGCGCGCGTGTTGCCGTTCCTGTTGCAGGACTTCGTCAACAATGCCCAGGAGGCCGACGATGCCGTCAAGTTCGATGGATTCGGCGGCAAGCTGTTTATCCGTGACATCACCAAGGCCGAGGCCCAGCAGATGATAGGTCTGTGTAAGCGTGCCGTCAGCGAGCAGAAGACCGATGAGCCTGCTATGTGGCAGACCGCTCAGGCATGGCTCGAATTTATGTTTGCCGACAAGAAGCAGGCCCAGACAGACATCCAGAAGGCTGTCACGATGGAGGGTAGCGAACGCATGAAAGACTGTGCCCGCGTCATCCGACTGTATATCGAGGGTTACCAGCGCAAGCAGAATAGCGACTTCGACAATTGGGCAGGCACTGAGATGCAGTGGCTTTACAACAAGGGTAACCGCGCCAATCCGCGTCCCGTGACCAACTACTATGAGCGCAGTTCGTATTACGACAATGCCTTTGACCGCATTGTCCAGCAGGTGATGGCCGACAAGTATAAGACCGCTCATCCGGAGGTTACCGTGGCGCTCTATAAGGTGGAGGAATTCGGTGGCTATTATACATATCTCGATACCACAACGATTGCCAACGTGCAGCAGTATAATGCCTACCTCACCGCTGCTCCCAAGACCGAGATGGACCGTTTCCTGAAGAACGCCATCCGTCAGCAGCCGCAACAGGACGAAGCCAACGCCGAGAACGAATACAACGACCTCATCGGAACGAAATACCTGCGTCTGTGTCAGTGGGACAAGGCCATCGAGTGGCTTTCGAAGGTGCCTGTTGCCTTTTATCAGAACAAGGGTTACTCGCTCTATGCCGCCCTGCGCAGGACCAATGTCGAGCCGTGGATTGAGCGTCAGTTCCTGCGTGATGCCGAGTACTATAGCGAGGGTGCCCGCAGACTCCGCGAGAATCCCAAGCTGGTATTTGCCAAGCAGATGCAACAGTTGGAATACGGTATGAACATGCTGCAGGACAAGTCGCGCTATCAGCGTTGCTACGACCTCGCCGTACGTTATGCGCAGGCCAATTTCTCAGGCGACTGCTGGTTTATCATGCGTGATGCGAAGAGTCCGGGCTGCGATGAGGTTGAACCCAACGAAGTGGACCTTGCAGCACGTGCTCTGGATTACCTCCGCGAGGCCGCCAAGACCACAGATCCGCAGCTGAAGGAGCGTGCACTCTTTGCCCTGAGCTATGGTGAACTGCAGCCCCAGGGATTGTGGTGCTCGATGGAATGGAACAGCGACAAGGCCGAATTCGACCGCGTTCCCCAGCGTAAGAACTCGCAATGGAAAGCCTTTGCCAGTCTCGTGGAATTCGAACGTCAGAATCCTGCCGGTACCGCACGCTACGTCAGTCGTTGCGATGAGTACGATACCTTCATCAAGGCTTACAACAAGAAATAAAAATTCAGGGGGCTCAATTTGAAGCCCCCTGATTCTTTGAGAATATTTTCTGCAGGTTTACCCACGAACTCTTCTTGTCCTTTCTCACGAGTCGTGCCCTTTCCACCAGCATCACCTCAGGCAGCTTATTGATCCTGCCGTTTTTGTTTGATGCGTCGAGGTAGAGGTTGCCGCCCGACGGCATGATGACAGCCACGATGAACGTTGAGAGTTTGGTAAACGACGGGAAGTTATAGGGTAGCATTCCCAGGTCGCGCGTTCTGAGTACAACGGGTGCAGTCGTCAGTCCTACGGTATTCATCGACTGGATGAGCAGCAAGTTGATGTCGGCATTCGAACCCTCGCCTTTCTTTACGGTCTCTGAGGTTTCCGCAGGGCTCAGCGTGTATTTGCCGTTCCATTTTACCTTGCTCATGACCAACTTATAAACTGCTGCCGCACGCTCGCGCAGGTCGGTGATCTCGTCAATCTTTGCTGCCTTCAGCTCGTCGGCCAGCGGGCTATGGTCATTCAGGTGAATGCCCAAATCGTCCGATGTCAGTATCATTTCGTCTATCTGGTCCCACGTTTTGGCAAAATCCATCTGACTCATACCACGCAGACGGTAGGTTTTCAGTTCGGCGGTGATGCCGGCCCAGTTGTCTTGAACGTTCCATGTAGAATCGTCCTTCGGCATGCCCATCAGATTGCGGCCAATGTAGATGTAGTGGTTGGTGTTTACCGTCATGGGCTTTGCCAGCGGGTCGCTCTCCACCTTGTAGGTCATGCTTCCCTGCGTACAGGTGTAGGTCAGTCGCTGGATGCCGTGGTCTTCGATGTTGAATATCAGGTAGTTCGGAATGTTCATGTCCAGCTTGGCAAAAACCACGGGGATTTCCCACTGTGCATACCAGTCGTGCAGTTCCCAGAAAATCTGGCTGTGGATGGTGTATTCGTATTCAATGACCGTACCTTCCTTCACGTTCGGCACGGTAAACTCCAACTGATAGTTATGTTCGTCAATCTGCTTCGTCGCGATGCTGCTCTTCTTCATGCTTGTCTTCGCAACCTTGCTGCCTTCCAGATTGAAGGCCGTAGCCTTGACATTCTCCACGTTCTCGTCGGCATCGGTACCGAAGACACTTTCCGACATCGAACCAGACTCTTCGCCAAAGTAAGAATCTCCGCTTATACGGTTCATCGGAATGGTAGCAAACGACGTGCGCAGTCCGCTGATGTTGTTGCCCACGGACATGAATTTCTTGTAGGGCACGACAACCTTTGCAAAGCGTGTTCCGCTGGGTTTCAGCACCTTGATGCGCATCTTCTCGCGATAGTCTACCAGATAACTGTTGGTCTGCACCGTGTATTCCACTTCGGTCAGTCGGCACAGCACTACGGCTTCGGCATCCGGTTCGGCATCGTACACGGTCATCTGCATTTCTTCCTGGGTTGGTTTACCCCATTTCATGTTCACGTCGGCTGCACTGGCTGTTGCAAACGGGAATGCCAGCAGCATGAATAGATAAAGTAAGTTTGGTTTCATCTTGATAATTAGTTTAGTTATGATTCTTTTTTATTGTTTACTGATAATCCTTTTTGCGGAAGGTAGTGTCGAGGACGCGCGTCCCTTTCTCTTTGGAGGAATGGTAGACGTAGCGGAAACTGTAACCGGCATCCTTGTAGAGCTTGAGGGCGGCGGTGTTTTTGAGCTCCTTGAGCAACAGACTGCTCGCGTTGTTCTCGCGAAGGGCCTCGGCGTCGTCGAGAATACCTGAGACGGTGTAATAATAGGTCATGACGACTCGAGACTTGTCGAAGGTCATGCTATCGAGGGTGACACCGTTGGTAACGAGTACGGGACACTTCTTCTGGGTATATTCCTTGCACTCTCGGGCGCAGCGGTCCTCGAGGGTTTCTTGACAGGCGGTAAGCAACAACAGGGTTGCAAATAAAAGTATTTTTTTCATATGTCGGGCAATAAATTTTTAATATAGGGTCGGGGCCAGTCGTTGAGATGATAACGCTGGTCGCCGTATTGCATGAGGTCGAGATCGATGGTAACGCACTCCTTCGTACGACGGGACTCGGCTTCGATGGCCTTGAGCTGCTGTTGCAATTCGTCGGCAGTCAGGGAGGTATAACCCGCCATCAGACGGTTGGCATAGTGGATGCTGGTGCCGTGAATGTCCTGTGTCCAGATGATACGAGAGAGCTTCGCGTCGGAGAGCAGGCACGACAGACGCTGGGATGCCCAACGAATGTGGGCACAGGGATGGTAGTTGGAGCCAAGGGCGATTAAGACATTGAACATTGAACATTGAACATTGAACGTTGAACATTGAACATTGAACATTATTATTTTCGTTCTTTGAGGATGCCGTGACGGTAGGCGTAGAGAAGCTGGCGGAGATCTTCGACCTGAGCGCGGAGTTCCTCGCCCTTGTCGGTATCAGCCACCCGCATGCGATGGGCAGAGAGTTCGACCAACTGCGTGGTGGACTTGATGTCTAGACCACGTTGGATGGCGTCCTGTGCACTGGTAAACGGCTCGTGTTGGACGAGCTGGAAGCCGCGGCTGTGGTAAACGAGCGTATAGCCTGCAATGCCCGTTTCATTATGATAAGCCTCGGAGAAGCCACCGTCGATGACCATCAGTTTTCCATTGGCCTTGATGGGGTTCTCGCCCTTGGCAACATGGACGGGTACGTGACCATTGATGATATGGCGGTTGGGCCCTTTGACACCAAAGGAATCAAGGATGCGGTCGCAAACCTTTTCGTTGTCGCGCAGGCGGAAATAGTTGCCTTTCTCCTCCTTATAGGTGGTCTTGTCCGTCAGGAAGTAACGTTCGAAAGTGGCCATCTTCGATTTGTCGAAGAGGGGAGAATCCTTGCCGCACCAGAGGTAGAGGAAATAGTCGCGGGCATAGAGGCGCTGTTCTTTCTCAGTATCGTTCTCGAAGGCTGCACGCACCATCATGCCGATGTTGTGCATGAGATCCTTGCCACTGAAACGCTCACCTTTGTAGAGTTCCACTTCCTTCAGTGAACCGTCGTCGTTGAGAGGGATGGCGGCATGGAACAGCAGGTTCTGGTTACAGATGCTGTACATGCAACCGTGAGAGAGCAGCATCTTGATATGTTTCTGGAGTTTCTCGCTGACACGGAACGAATGGTGCAGACGCTCCATGAGTTGATGCTCCTCGGGTGTGAGCTCGTTGGGATTGGCAGGGTCAACGGTGGGGAAATGACACGATTTCATCTCGTACTCCTGACCGTCGACGACATAGACGCCACGCTGGTAGTCGATATGTTCGAGTACGCAGCGGTCTTCCATCTGCCATTCAGGACGGCGGTGGAAGATGAGTGCCTCCTTCTTGAATTGGATGACGCTGATGGCCTTATGCATCTGAGCCGTCAAGCGCTGGTACTTATCCTCCATCGTATTGTCTTTCAGAAACTTAGGCTGGAATTCCTCGCAGGGGTCTTCGCCATAGACTTCCATAGCGAAGGTGGCTAGCGGTACAAGATTGATACCGTAGGCTTCCTCGATGGTGGTCAGATTGGCATAACGCAAACACAGGCGCAGGACGTTACAGATGCAGGCGTTGTTGCCTGCACAAGCACCCATCCACAGGATGTCGTGATTACCCCACTGGATATCCCACGAATGGTATTGGCGCAGGGTGTCGAGGATGATATGTGCACCAGGTCCGCGATCGTAGATATCTCCAAGAATGTGCAATTGGTCGATGGCCAGCCGCTGGATGACGTTGCAAATGGCGACAATGAAGTCGTCGGCACGGCCTGTGGAGATAATGGTATCGACGATGACATTGACGTAAGCGGCTTTGTCGACGTCATCGGTGCGTTCGTGAAGCAGTTCCTCAATGATATAACCGAAATCCTTGGGTAACGATTTGCGCACCTTGGAACGTGTGTATTTCGACGACACATCACGGCAGACGGCTACAAGACGATGGATGGTGATGTGATACCAGTCGTCGAGATCTTCCTCGTTGGCCTTGATGAGTTCGAGCTTCTGTTCGGGATAGTATATGAGCGTACACAGTTCGCGGCGCTCGGCTTCGCGGATGTCGCCTTTGAAGAGCTCGCTGACCTTGCGGCGGATGTTTCCGGAAGCATTCTTCAGTACGTGTTGGAAAGCGGCACTCTCTCCATGCAGATCGGCCAAGAAGTGTTCCGTGCCTTTTGGCAGGTTCATAATGGCCTCGAGATTGATAATCTCCGTCGATGCTGCCGCAATAGTCGGAAAGGTGTTGGAGAGCAGCTGCAGATAGTGCATGTCACGATTAGCAGTGTTAGTATTCATAGTCATTATATCTTTAGGTGGTTATCTATTGTAGTCCGTAATTGTCGTGTCTTGCGGTTGTTGAGTGGTGGCACAGGCATAAAACCTTCGGTGAGACCCGTCAGGTCGCTCATCAGTTGCATGATGTGACGGGCTATCTTCAGGAGATGTCGTTCCTTGAGCGATTCGGCAAGTTCTTCCTCGTTACATCCGTGTTGACGGAGTTCGCGATCGAGTTCTATCAGATGCTTGATGCTGAACTGTCCGTTGCTGATGAGTTTGCGGATGGTTTTGAACGAGGCTATGAGTCGTTCATTTTCGGAGGCGAATTGGTTGCCGATAGTGGTACCAATAAGCGGCACCTCCTGATAGTCGTCGGGCCAAAAGTGGTCGATATGTTCCACATCGACATCCTGTGTTTCGAGACCGAGTATGCGCAGTCCACGGTGGATGGTGTCGGAAATCTGTTCGTGGTGGGCATAGAGCAACAGTTCACGCCAGGGGATTGATACCGCAGCGGGTAGGGCAGTGACAGCCTCTGCAGGTAACCATCGTTTGTCACCTGTAATGCCTGCCATGATGATGGTTTTCAGGTGTTGGCGCATATCGGGTGAGAGGAGTTCCAGCGTGTTGGTATCCATGATTTTCCGATAGAGTGTGAATGTTTGTCGCGACATTTCTTCCTTGGATATACTGCTGGTTATCACGCAGTTGCGAATGGTCACTAAACGTTTGTTCCATGCCAGACGCTCCATGCATTCCTGCTCCATACGGCCTTGGATGATGATGGCGTAGGCCTGCTGGATGATGCGTTGCTGGTAGAGCACGCGTTTGGGGAGTTTGTCCTTCCAGTAATCCTGCTCCTGCACCCAGGGCTCCAGTTGTCCGTGGGGCGTAACCACCAGTCGACATCCTTTGCGTAAGGCTATATTGACGATGGATCGGGAAGAATTGCGCCAACAGCCGTGTAGGTGGAGAATGTCGTAATGACTGCCCTGAAGGAGTGTCCGTGCATCGTCATTATTGGTCGTCAGATGGTTTTCGGCATCTCGTCCCATGCCTTCCTGTAGCATGGTGACATGTTGTGCAACCATCTGGTCCTCAGCGTTATAGTAATGCAGGATTCTCATAGCATATAAGTATTATAAACCCAACCACACGCGCAGACGCAAGCCCAAAAGGCGGAAACCGCGAATCTTCTGGTCGCAGAGTCGGATAGCGTCGAAAACATGTTCCCGCCTGACACAGGCAGCATCGTAGAGACCGCGCTGTTTGCGGAACCACGCACCGTAATAGTCCCTGAAACTATGGCGTTCGGCCTTCAGTATCGTAGGCCGCAGGTCGTCCAAATCGGTGGCAACGACATGTGTCACGCGGTCTTTCTTTCTATTTGTGTACACCAGTGAAACTTCGCCATCTGCCAGTCCTGCCAACCATTCGGTATTGACAGGCACACGGCGGATGTCAGCAAGTACGATATATTCGTAATGGGCTGCTTTCGCTCCGATACTCAGTGCCAGTCGTTTGCGGCTGGGATTGACGATGACGGACTCTGGCAGGAAGGTAGAATACAGATTCGGGTATTCTGCCTTCATGCGTTTCAGTACGTCTGGGGTTTCGTCGGCAGACATGTTATCCACCACGATGACTTCGTACGTACCCTCGTAAGGCACAGTCAGAAACGCGGGGAGGTTCTGCTCCAGCGCTTCTGCCTGGTCGTGAACGGTCATCACGATGGAAATAGATGGCTGCTTCTGATTATCCATGTTCATTCTTTCGTATTACGTAATTTATATTTCGTCGCTCATATAGCCTTTGGGCAATGGGCGACAGTTATACTGAGAGGCCATGATTTCACCATAGGCACCTGCCGAGCGAATGGCCAGGAGGTCGCCACGATGACAACAGTTCAAGTCTATCTGCTTGGCAAAGACATCCGTCGATTCACAAATGGGTCCAACCACGTCGTATGCTTCCTTGGGCTCTTCGCTCGAGATGTTCTCAATCTTGTGATAAGCCTGATAGAGGGCAGGGCGGATGAGGTCGGTGAATCCAGCGTCGACAATGCAGAACTGCTTCACGCTGCCTTTTTTAATATATAAGGTACGCGTAATAAGGCTACCGCACTGAGCCACGACAGCACGACCGAGTTCGAAATGCAGCGTCTGTCCTGGGCGCAATTTCAACTTCTTGGCGTAGGTGTCGAAATAATCCTTGAAATCAGGAATGCTCAAGCGGTTGGGATGCTGATAGTCGACGCCCAGTCCGCCACCAACATTGATGTGTTCAACGGTGATGCGATGGCGTTCTAACTCCGTTTGCAGTTCGTTGACGCGATTGCAGAGGGCTTCGAAGTCGCCCATGTCGAGAATCTGACTGCCGATATGGAAATGTAGACCCACACATTTGACATTCTGCAACTGTGAGGCCTCTTCGATGACTTTGAGCATGTCGCGCATGTCGATGCCGAACTTGTTTTCGGCCAGTCCTGTGGTGATATTGGCATGCGTATGTGCACCGACATTAGGATTCAGACGGAAAGCCACACGAGCCACCTTGCCTTTCTGGGCTGCCAGTTCGTTGATGACTTCCAACTCGGGAATGCTCTCGACGTTGAAGCAGAAGATGTCGTTGTCCAGTCCGAGGTTGATTTCCCAGTCACTCTTGCCGACACCGGCATAAACAATTTTCGAACTGGGGAAACCAGCTCGTATACTGGCCTCTATCTCGCCACCGCTGACGCAGTCGGCACCCAGTCCTGCTTCGCGGATGATACGCAGGATGCGGGGATTGGCATTGGCCTTGACGGCATAATGGACGCAGAAGCCCTCGTGCTTCTGAGCCTCACTGTTAATGGCACGGAGTGTTTCGCGCAACAACTCCGTGTCGTAGTAGTAGAACGGTGTCTGTATCCGTTCCAGCTTATCTTTAGGAAAAACTCCTTTACTCATTTTTGTGTTGTAGGATTAATCACTTATTATTTAAACAGTTGGTCGCTCAGGCTCTGCAGGGCGCGTTTCTTGTCCTCATCACGAATGAGGAACGAGATGTTGTAGTTGGAGCCGCCATACGAAATCATACGAACGGGAATATTCTTCATCGCGTCGAGTACCTTGGTCTCGAAACCGATGTTCGACCAGTCGAGGTCACCTACAACACAGATGATACACATGCCCGTATCGACCGTCACCGTTCCGTATTTCTTCAGTTCGTCAACTATTTCGCCCAGATGAGCGGAGTTGTCGATAGACATCGAGACACCGACCTCCGACGTGCACACCATGTCGATAGGTGTCTGGTAGGACTCGAAGATTTCGAACACCTTACGCAGGAAACCTGTAGCCAGCAACATACGGCTCGACTTGATCTTGATGGCGATGATGTTGTCCTTGGCAGCAACGGCTTTGATCTTGCCATACTCTGTCTGATTCGAAATGGTGGTACCCTCAGCTTCGGGTTCCATCGTGTTCAGCAGACGAACGGGGATGCCGGCATACTTCGCAGGCTGTACACATGTCGGGTGCAGGATCTTGGCACCGAAGTAAGCCAACTCGGCAGCCTCTTCGAAATGCAGGTGGTGAACGGGCTGGGTATTGTCAACCACGCGTGGGTCGTTATTGTGCATACCGTCGATGTCGGTCCAGATTTGAATCTCGTCAGCTCCGATGGCTGCACCAATCAGCGATGCGGTATAGTCGGAACCACCGCGCTGGAGGTTGTCAATCTCACCATAGGCATTACGGCAGATGAAACCCTGTGTGACATACACCTGCTGATCTTCGTTCTTCTCCATCAGTGCCTGCAACTTCTCCTTGATGTAGACAGGGTCTGGCTCTGAATTCTTATCGGTACGCATGAAGTCAAGGGCATTCAGCAGTACGGCCTTGAATCCCTGTTCTTTCATATAGTTGACCACCATATTGGTCGACAACAACTCACCCTGTGCCACGATGCTCTTCTCTTCGAACGAGGTGAACAGCTCCTTGGTAAACGAACGCAGGTAGTTCATCTCCGAAGTCAGAAATTCGCGCGTCTGCTCCTTTACGGCATCGCTCTGGTAAAGCTCGTCGATGTGCTTCAGATACTTACGCTCCAACTGATTGATGATCTCGTTGGCACCGTCTGGATTCTTCTTGTACAGGTAGTCAGAGATTTCGACCAGTGAATTGGTCGTTCCTGCCATAGCAGACAATACTACGAATACGGGCTCGCCCGATTTCGTCACCAGCTTTGTCACTTCCTTCATGCGGGTCGGTGTTCCTACCGATGTTCCGCCAAATTTCATTACTTTCATTGTCGTTATATTTTTAATTTTCAACTTTCAACTCTCAACTCATATCGACAGGTCTTCCTTGTCCGAATAGTAGCTCTTCTTTTCTTCTTCCGCATCATTCAACTCCTCGTCTTCGTAGAGCGCCATGTGGTTGAAGTCGTTGGTAATATCTTCCAAACGCTGGTTGATGCAACGATAGACGATGCCAGGATATTCCTGCAACAACGAGGTGTTGTGTGTCGTCATGACCACTGCCGTTCCCGATTCCGTGATACGACGCAACAGGACGATAATCTGGCGGGCGGTCTCGATGTCGAGGTTACCCGTCGGCTCGTCGGCAATAATCACTTTCGGATTGTTCAGTATGCTGCGTGCAATGGCTATACGTTGCTGTTCGCCACCCGACAGTTCGTGGGGGAAGCGGTCAGCACTATCCAGCATGTCTACATCCTTCAGTACGTCGTCGATGCGTTCGTCAATTTCTGCTTTGTCCTTCCATCCTGTGGCTTTCAGCACGAAGCGCAGGTTCTCGCGCACTGTGCGGTCTGCCAGCAACTGGAAATCCTGGAAGATGATACCCATCTGTCGGCGCAGGGCGGGAATGTACTTACGCTTCATCTGGGTCAGTTCGTGATTCAGCACGATGGCTTGTTCGGCCTCGTCAATGTCCAACTCGAAATAGAGCGTCTTCAGCAGGGTGCTCTTGCCGGCTCCCACGCGTCCGATGATATAAATGAACTCACCCTCGTTGACGTGGAAGTCTACTTCCTTCAGCACGAGGATACCATCCTTCTGGTAGATATTCGCTTTCTGATAGTCTATAAGCATATTTCTTACATCTTACTTCTTACATCTTACTTCATTTTCCCTGCGGCCTTGGCCTCACGACGCTGACGGTCCCATTCGGGGTCGTGGCGCTTGTGCAGTTCCTCGGCAACATCCTCAATGCGCAAGCCCTTGTCGGCTAACAAAACGATGAGGTGATACAGCAGGTCGCTGGCTTCATAAATCAAATGTTCGCTAGTGCCGTTAGTGGCTTCAATGACCGTTTCCAAAGCCTCTTCACCAACCTTTTGGGCAATCTTGTTGACGCCTTTCGTAAACAGGCTGGTAGTATACGACCCCTCGGGCATGTCCTCTTTACGACGGTTGATGAAGTCCTGCAGTTCGGAGAGGAACAGCAAGGGCAAACCTTCCTGCGCGCTGTTTTCTTCGCCCCAGCAGGTGTCTGTTCCCGTGTGGCAGGTGGGCCCTACGGGATGAACACGTACCAACAGCGTGTCGTTGTCGCAGTCAATCTTCATGTCTACAAGATTCAGGAAGTGTCCTGACGTCTCGCCCTTGGTCCACAAGGTCTGACGCGTACGACTCCAGAAAGTGACGTGTTTCGTCTCCAGCGTCTTCTCGTAGGCCTCCTTGTTCATAAAGCCCAGCATCAGTACGTTCTTCGTCTCTGCGTCCTGTATGATGGCAGGCACCAGCCCGTCCATCTTGTCGAAATCTATCTTCATATTCTAACGTTTATTCCTTCTTGTTTTAAATACTGTTTCAGCTCCGGCACGGGAATCTCACCGAAGTGGAACACTGAGGCGGCAAGTGCTGCGTCGGCATGACCTTCTGTGAACACGTCGCGGAAGTGTTCCTTGCATCCTGCACCGCCACTGGCGATGATGGGTATCGACAGCGTGTCCGACAGTTCGCGCAACGCCTCGTTGGCATAGCCGTTCTTCGTGCCGTCGTGGTTCATACTTGTAAACAGAATTTCTCCCGCACCACGTTCCTGAGCCTCGCGAGCCCATTCAAAGAGTCCGCGCTCCGTACGTTCGCGACCTCCTTTCAGGTAGCAGTGCCAACCGTCATCATCCAGTCGGGCGTCGATGGCAACGACACAAACCTGCGAACCAAAACGTGTGGTAATCTCGTTGATGAGTTCCGGACGACGGATGGCTGCACTGTTCACGCTCACCTTGTCGGCGCCGGCATACAACAGTCGCTCAACGTCTTTCAGTTCGTTGATGCCACCGCCCACCGTAAAGGGGATGTTGATGGTCTCTGCCACGCGAGTCACCATTTCTGTAAACGTCTTGCGACCTTCAAACGAGGCGGTGATATCCAGGAAGCACAGTTCGTCGGCACCTTGTTCGCTATATGCCTTTCCCAGTTCCACAGGGTCACCCGCAGAACGGAGGTTGACGAAGTTGACGCCTTTGACGGTCTCACCGTCCTTGACATCCAAACAGGGTATTATGCGTTTTGCCAGTCCCATAGTTCTTCCAAATTGATTTTACCTTCATAGATGGCCTTGCCGAAGACAACAGCAGGAATGCCCGCCTGGTCTAAGGCCTTGATGTCGTCAATACAACTGACGCCACCCGATGCAATGAGATGCAACTGGGGATAGGCCTCCATCACCTTACTATATAATTCGATGGCGGGGCCTGCCAGTGTGCCGTCCTTCGATATCTCCGTACACAGCACGTTCTTGACGCCTGCATCGATGTATTTCTTCAGGAATGGCAATAGGTCCTCCTCAGAGTCTTCTTTCCATCCGTTGATACTGATTTTTCCGTTGCGCACGTCGGCTCCCAGAATCATCCGTTCAGGACCGTATTTCTCGAGCCAGCCCATAAACAGCTCGGGCTGCGTGACGGCAATGCTTCCCACCGTCACCATCTGAGCACCGCAACGGAAGGCTTCCTCCAGATCGGCATCTGTCTTGATGCCTCCGCCAAAGTCAATCACGAGTTGAGTGTCCGTCGTGACACGACGGAGTACTGAACCATTGACGATATGCTTCGACTTGGCGCCGTCGAGATCGACCATATGGAGCCGACGGAATCCGATGCGCTCAAACTCCTGAGCCATCTCCAAAGGCTCGCCATAAACCGTCTTCTGGTCGTAGTCACCCTTGGTCAGTCGTACACACTGGCCGTTGATGATGTCGATGGCGGGAATGAGTTCTATCATAATTCAATAAAGTTTCTAATGATCCTTTCGCCCACGCGACCACTCTTTTCGGGGTGGAACTGGCAGGCATAGAAATTGTCTTTGTGCATCGAGGCAGAGTAGGGCAGGATATAGTCAGCGGTGGCGATGGTGTCTGCACATGTCGGCACGTAAAAGCTGTGTACGAAATATACGTAAGGATGCTCACCCAGACCTTCCATCAAAGGGTCAACGCCTCCACATCTTCCATCTGCCGCCTGACATCTTACATCCAATTCATTCCACCCCATACACGGCACCTTGTCTTCGTGGCGCTGAGGCTGGAAACGCTTCACGTCGGCATCGAAAATACCAATGCACTGCGTGTCGCCCTCCTCAGAATGACGGCACAGCAGTTGCTGACCTACGCAGATGCCGAACACGGGCTGACGAAGGTCGCGAATGACCTCATCCAGTCGGCGAGCCTTCAGATAGCTCATCGCTTCGCCGGCATGGCCCTGTCCTGGAAATAGCACTTTGTCAGCCTTTTTCAGTTGCTCGGCATCATCCGTCAGCAGGGGTTCAATACCCAGCCGCTTCAGTGCGTTCACCACCGAATAGATATTTCCTGCGTTATATTTTACTATCGCTACGTTCATAAATCTGTTTAATCCGTGAGATCTGTGTTCGTTTACGAGAAGATAATCGTCTTGTTCTTATACGTCAGGATCTTCCTTTGGATGTGCTTGCTGACGGCGTGGCTCAGCACAATTTTCTCCAGGTCCTTACCCTTCAGCACCAGACTCTCGGGAGTGTCTTTGTGCGTGATGCGTGTAACATCTTGTTCAATGATAGGACCGGCATCCAGTTCGGCTGTCACGTAATGGCTTGTCGCACCAATGATTTTCACGCCGCGCTCGTAAGCCTGATGATAGGGCTTAGCACCGATGAACGCCGGCAGGAACGAGTGGTGGATATTGATGATGTGGTGCGGATACTTGGCAATCATCTCGTCCGAGATAATCTGCATGTAACGGGCCAGCACGATAAACGAGATATCCTCCTTCTTCAGCAGTTCCATCTCAGCCTGCTCCACCTCGGCCTTGTTCGAGTGGTCTTTCTTGATACTCCACACGTAATAGGGAATGCCGAATTGCTCGGCCACATAGCGCAGGTCGTCGTGGTTGCTGACGATGCATGGTATGTCGCAGTTGAACTCTCCTGCCTTCCAGCGCGCCAGCAGGTCGTACAGACAGTGGCTCATCTTCGACACGAAGATAGCCATTCGTGGGCGTTTGTCGCTGTAATACAGGCTGAACTTCATCTGGTAGCGCTGGGCATACAGCGTGGTGATGTAGTCGTATAGCTTGTCGCGGGGAATCAGGAATCCGTCGAGTTCCCATTCTATGCGCATAAAGAACATTCCCTCCACCTTGTCAACATACTGATCCAGGTAGACGATGTTCCCTTTGTTGTCGGTTATAAATCTGGTCACTTCCGAGATGATGCCCTGTTGGTCAGGACAATGCAGAAGCAAGATTGCGGTTGGTTTCATTTTCTTTCTCTGATTATTAATTTATTAATAATGGCTGCAAAGGTAGCATTTTTTATGCAGAAAACCAAAAAATCGCTATATTTTTTGGCTGTTTCCCCCAAAAAACTTACCTTTGCACTCGAAAATAAAACATGACATAACGATAAAGATAATATGTGTGGAATAGTTGGATACATAGGAAAGCAGGACGCTTATCCTATTTTGATTAAGGGACTTCGTAGGCTCGAGTATCGTGGTTACGACTCGGCAGGTGTGGCACTCATCAATGCTGACAGTCAACTGAACGTCTACAAGGCGAAGGGTAAGGTTGACAACCTGACGGAATATTGCAGCGATAAGGATGTCAGTGGCAATATCGGTATTGCCCATACGCGTTGGGCCACCCACGGTGAACCCTCGGCACGCAATGCCCACCCGCACTATTCGCAGAGCCATAATCTGGCCATCATCCACAACGGAATTATTGAGAATTATGCTGACATAAAGCAGAAACTCCAGGACAAGGGCGTCGAGTTCAAAAGCGACACCGATACCGAGGTGCTGGTACAGCTTGTGGAGTATATCATGGTGAAGAAAAACCTCTCGCTGCTCGAGGCTGTTCAGGTGGCACTTTATCAGGTCATCGGTGCCTACGCCATCGCCATTCTCGACAAGCGTGATCCCACGCAAATCATTGCCGCCCGTAAGCAGAGTCCCCTTGTAGTTGGTATTGGCGACGGGGAATTCTTCCTTGGTTCCGATGCCAGCCCCATCATCGAATATACCGACAAGGTGGTGTATCTCGAGGATGGCAACATCGCCGTCATCCGACTGGGTGAGGATGTACATGTCATGAGTATTCTCGGTGAGGAACAGGAGTTGAAGGTGAAGACCGTCGACATCGACCTCGGACAGATAGAAAAGGGTGGTTACGAGCACTTCATGCTTAAGGAAATTTTCGAACAACCTGAGTGCCTCACCAACTGCATGCGCGGACGTATCAATGTCGAGGGTGATCACGTGACTCTTTCGGCACTCATCGACTTCCGTCGTCAGCTCCTGCAGGCCAAGCGCATCGTCATTGTGGCTTGCGGTACGTCGTGGCACGCCGGACTCATTGGCAAACAGCTCTTTGAAACGTTCTGCCGCATTCCCTGTGAGGTGGAGTACGCCTCTGAGTTCCGCTATCGCAATCCCGTAGTCACTAAAGACGACGTTGTCATTGCCATCTCGCAGTCGGGTGAGACTGCTGACACGCTGGCCGCCATTCAGTTGGCAAAGGAAAAGGGCGCCTTCATCTACGGCATCTGCAACGCCATCGGCTCGTCCATCCCCCGTGCCACCGATACAGGTACCTACATCCACGTAGGTCCTGAGATTGGTGTCGCTTCTACGAAGGCCTTCACGGGTCAGGTCACCGTGCTCACCATGATTGCGCTGGCCATGGGCGAGGCCAAGGGCACCATCGACCGCCAGGAATATCTTCGCGTAGTTCGCGAACTGAACAACATTCCCAACACCATCCGCGAGGTGTTGAAGACCAACGACAAGGTTCGCGACCTTGCACGCACCTTTACTTACGCACATAATTTCCTCTATCTCGGTCGTGGCTTCTCCTATCCCGTGGCCTTGGAGGGTGCACTGAAACTCAAGGAGATTTCCTATATCCATGCTGAGGGCTATCCCGCCGCTGAGATGAAGCACGGCCCTATCGCGCTGATTGATAGCGATATGCCCGTCGTCGTCATCGCCACCCATAATGCTATGTATGAGAAAGTGCTCTCGAACATCCAGGAAATCAAGGCCCGCCAGGGTCGCGTCATTGCCCTCGTCTCGAAGGGCGACGACACCATTGCGAAGATTGCCGACGAGGTCATCGAACTGCCCGACGTGCTGGAGTGCCTCGAACCGCTGGTAGCCACCATCCCCCTGCAACTGCTCGCTTATCACGTTGCCGTCTGCAAGGGCAAGAATGTTGACCAGCCTCGCAACCTCGCCAAATCCGTTACGGTGGAATAAAAACACAAAAGAAACGTATATTATGGATAGTGATAAAAAGTTTGAACAATTGCGTAAGAATGTTGGCGTCGTCGCTGGACCGTTGTGTGCCATCCTGATATGGCTGATGCCCATTGCAGGCATCTCGGAGGCGGCTCACCACATGTTGGCCATCATGTCGCTGGTGGCCATTTGGTGGATTACGGAACCGGTGCCCATTCCTGTGACGTCGATGCTCGGTCCGACGCTGTGTGTGGTGCTGGGTATCGCACCGATGAAAGATGCCTTCGGGCAGTTTGCCAACCCGATGATATTCCTGTTCTTGGGCGGTTTCCTGTTGGCGAAGGGTATGATGGTGAATGGTTTGGACAAGCGCATCGCCTATGGCATCATGTCGATGAAGTGGGTGGGTGACTCGCCGCGCCGCATCTTCCTGGCCATCGGAATGGCGTGTATGCTATGTTCGGGCTGGATCAGCAATACTGCCACGGCGGCCATGATGTTTCCCATATCGCTGGGACTGCTGGAGGCTATCCGTGAGATGATGGCAGCAAACGGCAAGGTGATTGATCTGAAGTCGTATAAATATGCCACGGGACTGATGCTGATGACAGCCTACGCGTGTAGCATCGGTGGCGTGATGACGCCTATCGGTACACCACCGAACATCATCATGCTGGGATTCCTGGACCAGATGGCTCCGCAGGCACCGACGGTGTCGTTCTTCCAGTGGATGATCTGGGGTATCGTGGCGATGGTGCTGTATTTCATTGTTGCCTATGTGGTGTTGTGGCGGATGTTCCCAGCAGATGTGAAACACATCGAGGGCGCACGGGAGTTTATACGCAACTACGTCGATTCGCTGGGCAAGTGGACTACGGCGCAGAAGAGCACGATAATTGCTTTTGGTACGGCCTTCGTGCTATGGGTGGCCCCCAGCGTGCTGAGCATCGTCTATGGTGCTAATTCGGACGTGATGAAGTTCTACGACAGCCACTTCCCCGAGGCTATTGCGGCTATGGTGGGAGGACTGTTGCTGTTCTTCCTGCCTGGCAACGACATCAAGAAGGGTGAGATGGCGCTGAGTTGGAAGGACGGCGTGGAAGGCATCGAGTGGGGCACATTGCTGCTCTTCGGCGGTGGTCTGGCCATGGGTGCTATGATGTACAGCACGGGACTGTCGGCATGGATTGGTTCTGGTATCAAGGAGGCTCTGGGCGGTCATCCGTCGGAGTGGGCCTTCGTGGCAGTGTTCTGTGTGACGGCCCTGATACTGTCGGAACTGACGTCGCATACGGCCTCGACGAACCTCATTGCGCCCATTGCCATTGGTGCGGCATTGTCGCTGGGCTTCAATCCTATTCCTGTGGCCATCGGCATTGCACTGTCGTCGTCGCTGGGATTCATGATGCCGGTATCGACACCGCCTAACGCCATTGTCTATGCGTCGGGCTATGTGCCCCTGACGAAGATGATCAAGACGGGATTCATTATCGACGTCATTGGCATTTTTGTGATTACCATACCTGTGGTGATGTTACTGGTTAAGTTTGTAATGGGCGTATGACCCCGTATTTGGACGTACAACACCTGACGAAGTCGTTTGGCGCGCTGACGCTGTTTCGCGACATCAGTTTCTCCATCGGCGAAGGCCAGAAGGTGGGGCTGATAGCGAAGAACGGTACAGGTAAGTCGACGTTGCTTAGTATCCTTTGCGGTAAGGAAGGCTACGACGCGGGCGACATCGTGTTCCGCAGGGACCTGAAGGTGGGATTCCTGGAACAGAGTCCCGTGTTCGACCCTGAGGAGTCGGTGCTGGACGCATGCTTCAACCACGAGGGCGACCCCGAGAAGGTGTTGAAGGCCAAGCAGATATTGACGAAACTGAAAATCAGCAATCTGGAGCAGCCGATGGGTCAGCTTTCGGGTGGCCAGCAGAAGCGTGTGGCACTGGCCAACGTGCTGTTGACGGAACCGGACCTGATTATATTGGACGAGCCCACGAACCATCTGGACTTGGAGATGATAGAATGGCTGGAGAGCTTCCTGCAGCGTGGCAACAGGACGTTGCTGATGGTGACGCACGACCGATTCTTCCTGGATCGCGTGTGTACCGTTATTCTCGAACTGGACGACCAGACCATCTATACTTATCGCGGCAACTACGCCTACTATCTGGAGAAACGTCAGGAACGTATCGACAACCGCAGGGCAGAGATAGCGCGCGCCAACAACCTGTATCGCACAGAGTTGGAATGGATGCGACGGATGCCGCAGGCGCGTGGACATAAGGCGCGCTATAGGGAGGAAGCATTCTACGAGTTGGAGAAGGTTGCCAAGCAACGATTAGAAGAACGACAGCTAAGGCTGAAGTCGTCGAACGTGTATATCGGCTCGAAGATTTTCGAGTGTCAATACATTAGCAAAGCGTATCCAACAACCATGAACCATGAACCAATAACCATTCTTAAGGACTTCTACTACAATTTCTCGCGCTTTGAGAAGATGGGCATTGTGGGTAACAACGGCACGGGCAAATCGACGTTCATCAAGATGCTATTGGGCGAGGTGCCTGTGGACGAAGGACGCATTGTCATAGGCGATACGGTGAAGTTCGGGTATTTCTCGCAGGAAGGCCTTCAATTTAATGAGAATCAAAAGGTTATCGATATAGTACGCGACATTGCGGAATACGTGGAACTGGGTGGCGGCAAGAAGTTGTCGGCCTCGCAGTTGCTGCAGTATTTCCTGTTTACCAACGAGCAGCAATATAATTATGTGTACAAACTGAGCGGTGGTGAACGCAGGAAACTCTACCTGTGTACGGTGCTGATGCGGAACCCCAATTTCCTGGTACTCGACGAGCCTACGAACGACCTCGACATCGTGACGTTGCAGATTCTGGAGGAATACCTGCAGGATTTCCCTGGTTGTGTCATCGTGGTGTCTCACGACCGCTATTTTATGGATAAGGTGGTGGACCATCTGCTGGTGTTCAAAGGCAACGGCGAAATCAAGGATTTCCCAGGCAACTATACGCAATACCGCGAATATTCTAGAGGTGAGGAGCAAGAGGTGAGAGGTGAGAGAATAGATAAAAATAAGAATCAATCGCAGCAGAACATTTCTCTTACCTCTCACCCCTCACCTCTCACCTCTAAGCGTAAGCTCAGCTACAAGGAAAAGCGCGAGATGGAGCAGTTGGAGAAGGACATTGCCGCGCTGGAGGCTGAGAAGAAACAGATTGAGGAGGCGCTCTGTGGCGGTACGACCTCGGTGGATGAAATAACTGCTATGAGTAAGCGTCTGCCCGTCCTGAACGACGAGCTCGATGAGAAATCGCTTAGGTGGTTGGAACTGTCGGAAATTGAAAGTTGAAAATTGAAAGTTAATGATACAGACACAATATCCCTCACAGCTGTTGGAGCGAGCCGTACATGAGTTTGCGACACTACCAGGCATCGGACGCAAGACGGCCTTGCGACTGGTGTTACACCTGTTGCGGCAGGACGACGAGGACGTGATGCGGTTTACGGAAACCATTGCCCGCATGAAGCAGGAAGTTCAGCATTGTCGCGTGTGCCACAACATCAGCGACAACGAGACGTGTCCCATCTGTAGCGACCCGCGTCGCGATGCGAGCATCATCTGTGTGGTGGAGAACATCCAGGACGTGATGGCGGTAGAGAATACGCAACAGTTTAACGGACTGTACCACGTGTTAGGTGGCGTGATATCGCCTATGGACGGCATTGCACCATCGGACCTTGAGATAGAGTCGCTGGTGGAGCGCGTTGCCGAGGGTGGGGTGAAGGAAGTCATCCTGGCGCTGAGCTCGACGATGGAGGGCGACACCACCAACTTCTACATCTTCCGCAAACTGGCGCCCTATACGGACGTGAAACTGAGCATCATAGCACGAGGCATCAGCGTGGGCGACGAACTGGAATATACGGACGAGGTGACGTTGGGACGATCAATACTTAACAGAACTATATTTGAAGGCAAATGAATAACGAAACAATACTGTTTATCCTGACTACCGTGATGGAGATTGCCACGCTGGCATGTGCTTATCTGGGGTTGCGACTGTTCAAGAAGAACAAATGGTTGCGACTGGCCCTGATCGTCGTACCGCTGGTGGCCAACGCCATTCTGTATCTCATCTTCGAGACGACACCCTTCTTCTATCTGGGCGTCATCCTGTTACTTTGCATCCCGTTTGTATGGCCAAGAAAATCAGCGTAGTCATTGTCAGCTACAATGTCTGCCAACTGCTGGACGAGTGTCTGGCGAGCGTGGAACGGGCCCTTGAGGGAATCGAGGGCGACATCTTCGTGGTGGACAACGATTCGTCGGACGGAACGGTGGCGACGCTGCAACCGAAGCATCCGCAGGTGCATTTCGTGGCCAACAAGGAGAACGTGGGTTTTGCCCGTGCCAACAACCAGGCCATCCGCCAGACGGATGCGGAATACGTACTGTTGCTGAATCCCGATACCGTCGTCTACGAACCGACCATCAAGGGCTGTCTGCAGTTTATGGACGAACATCCGCAGGCGGGTGGGGCAGGAGTGAGGATGCTGACGCGCGGAGGCACGCCGGCTCCTGAGTCACGACGCGCGGTGCCTACGCCTTGGGTGTCGATGCTGAAGATGCTGGGGTTCACCAAGCGTTATTACATGAGCCACCTGCCGTGGGACCAGCCCGCACAGATAGAGGTCGTCAGCGGCGCATACTGTCTGTTGCGCCACAAGGCGCTCGACCAGGTAGGATTGCTGGACGAGGATTTCTTTATGTATGGCGAGGATATCGACCTGTCATTCCGTCTGCTGAAGGGTGGTTGGCAAAACTGGTATCTGCCCTACGACATCATTCACTACAAGGGCGAGTCGACGCAGAAGTCGTCGTTCCGCTATGTCCACGTGTTCTATCAGGCCATGCTCATCTTCTTCCGCAAACACTACGGACATTTGTCATTCCTACTCTCAATACCCATCAAGGCGGCCATCTATTTCCGCGCCATGCTGGCTTTGCTGCATATCATAGGCGACAAACTGCCGAGCTTCATTAACCCGCTAAAGACAAGAAACGATGATCATGGAAAGTGATATACGGCTCAGAGCCATTGAACCCGAAGACCTCGACCTGCTCTATCAGTTGGAAAACGACCGTAGCCTGTGGGATGTGGGAACGACCAACGTGCCGTACTCGCGCTATACGCTGCACGATTATATCGCCACATCGTCGGACGACATCTTTGCCGACCGGCAGGTACGACTGATAATAGAAGATGTACGCACGCGAAAGACGGTGGGCATCTGCGACCTGGTGCGTTTCGACCCGCAACACCAGCGCGCGGAGACGGGAATCGTCGTGATGCGTGACAATCGTCGCAAGGGCTATGCGTTGACGGCACTCACGCTGTTGGCTGACTATGCCCTGCGCGTAGTACATCTGCACCAGCTGTATGCCGTAGTGGCAGCAGACAACGAGGCGGCTGTTAACCTGTTCCGAAAAGCAGGTTATGAGGTGCAGGCAGAGCTGCGAGACTGGCTTTTCGACGGCCATCAGTATGGAAATGCACTACTGATGCAAAGATTTTTATAAACTTTTCGCCAAAAAGTTTTGCAGATTCATATTTTCTTATTACCTTTGCACCCGCTAAACGACAAAAGAGACATTTTGGTGCGTTAGTTCAGTAGGTTAGAATGCCTGCCTGTCACGCAGGAGGTCACGAGTTCGAGTCTCGTACGCACCGCCAGAAAAGTCTCTATCGAAGCGCAAAAAACAAGGTGCGTTAGTTCAGTAGGTTAGAATGCCTGCCTGTCACGCAGGAGGTCACGAGTTCGAGTCTCGTACGCACCGCAAAAAGAAAACGATAGCTCACAGGAACTGCAACGTCCGGTGAGCTTTTTAAATTTAAAACGATTATGAAGCAAACTATTCTCGTCACCGGCGGTACCGGATTCATCGGTAGCCACACCACCGTAGAACTGCAGAATGCAGGCTACAAAGTAGTCATTGTTGATAACCTCTCCAACTCGAACGCCAACGTCGTCGACGGCATTGAGAAGATTACAGGCATCCGTCCTGAGTTCATCAAGGCCGACTGCTGCGATAAGGACGCTATGGAACGCATCTTCCAGCAGTATCCCGATATTGAGGGTATCATCCACTTTGCTGCCTCGAAGGCTGTTGGCGAGAGTGTAGAGAAGCCGCTGATGTACTATCGCAATAACTTGGTGTCGCTCATCAACCTGCTGGAACTGATGCCGAAATACAACGTGAAAGGCATCATCTTCTCTTCGAGCTGCACGGTTTACGGACAGCCTTCGCAGGAGAATCTGCCCGTCACCGAGAATGCACCTATCCAGAAGGCTATGTCGCCCTACGGCAATACCAAGCAGATCAACGAGGAGATTATCCAGGACTATATCCACAGCGGCGCGCCCATCAAGTCCATCATCCTGCGCTACTTCAACCCCATCGGTGCTCACCCCTCTGCATTGATTGGCGAACTGCCCAACGGTGTGCCCATGAATCTGATTCCTTTCGTTACCCAGACCGCAATGGGTATTCGTGAGCAGCTGAAGATTTTCGGCAACGACTACAATACGCCCGATAAGACCTGTATCCGTGACTATATCTATGTCGTCGACCTGGCTGATGCACACGTCAAGGCGATGGAGCGCGTGCTCGACAAGCCCGAGACGGATGCTGTCGAGGTGTTCAACATCGGAACGGGTCGCGGACTGTCTACCCTTGAGGTTGTCGAAGGCTTCGAGAAAGCTACTGGTGTCAAGGTCAACTGGAACTATGCTCCGCGTCGCGAAGGCGATATCGAGCAGGTTTGGGGCAATGTCGACAAGGCCAACAAGGTGCTGGGTTGGAAGGCAGAGACACCCACCGAAGATGTGCTGCGTTCAGCCTGGAAGTGGCAAAAGAAATTACGTGAGGACGGCATCCAGTAACCATGTGGGGCAAACGCCCGGAAATGACCGAGTGACCAAAATGACCGATTCTTCGGAATGCCTTTATTTAGGGCTATTCCCAGAAACGATATACTAAAAAGCAAATCCACGCCATGCAATAATGACGTGGATTTCTGTTTAATTTTCCGTGTTTTGTTTACGTTCGAATGATGAAATTGCGTTTAAAATACGCCTACCCAACCGAATCTGCGAACTAACTCACGAAGCAGGCTGCGATCGCCAACGGGAATGGTGATGGCGATAGTCTCTTTCTCCTTACTATCATTTGCAGGATTTGCAGATTCCAACTCATATTGCGTCTGTGCAGCAAGCAGAACTTTTGCAGGCAGACCAATGGCCGACTCAATCTTTACGGCCAAGTCCGTAGTAAGCGCACGCTTCCCGTTCAGCACCTCACTCAGATGTG